>Ga0157363_1003894_pt1 | contig 13640 bp, 13 predicted proteins | sample AttsexASBM1_FD_111477 | JGI IMG/M metagenome (GOLD analysis project Ga0157363, IMG submission 111477) | Fungus gardens microbial communities from leaf cutter ant in Ribeirão Preto, State of São Paulo, Brazil - Atta sexdens ASBM1 | ecosystem: Host-associated > Fungi > Mycelium > Unclassified ...
AAAATAGCTATTGTAGTAACTGCTAACCATCTTGGTTAGTAGCTTATCAAATAGTTTTATAATATAAGAATCTTGTAAAAATCATAAGAGAACTTGATAAGGAGTCCCCAATTTAGTTATCTATTAACATATCTGTTCATAACTTATTCTTTATAGCTATTATGAACTTAAGCTCAAGAGTTAGAATAAAAGAATAACCTTGTATAGTGTTTATATAAGAAAACTCTATAGAGTTTTAGTTACAAAGTGTTTATCTTATATATACTTGGCTAATGGTCTATGTTACACTAAATCTAGCTTATCTTAAAGAACATGTGTACTACATACTATTGACATGTAGTATAATATCATTATTTCAGAATCTTCTATGTTCTTCTGTGATATGTATGATAGTTTATAACAGTTATACTAACCCTGAGTTTTAAAATTAAAAATAAATAAAGTCCATTGTTTTCAATTCTGATAGTAATGATGCTATCTTCTATTCAAACTCTGTAAGTATTTAGTCTTCTATAACAAAGTTTACTAACTTAGTCTTTTATAGTAGAGTTTTTCTATCTGATTCTTTGTTAGTATTCCACCACTGAAATCTCTGCTCAGTACTATACTATGAGTGTCATGGTATGCTTGAACTCTAGTATTTTATTTTGATTTTCTTTTCTTTCTCTTAGATGATAAAGAGGCACATAACTATGGTCATATAACATGTTACATGATATGAGATTATAGGTCTAGATTCTAGAAGAAGAAACTAGAAGAATAATGCCAAGGAGTATATTAATAGCATGTTTATCTCATGGTGTATACATAATGTATTTATAGATGATATATGGACTTTAAAGCAAGATTATTTATTAGTATGGACTATGTAAGACAACTCTAAGTCTTTTGAATTATAACACCATCTGGAAAACACATTCCCATGGGGATACCTCTTGTCAACATCTAATCCAAAAAGCTACTTTCCTTGCAATATGCTTACATGGCATTGGTACAACAATCTGGAGATTCTGTCTTCTATGATGGAAATACTCCTATCCAACTCAGTCTTTCATGGTGGAGTCATACTCCTGTTAGTGTCTCAACACTGAAACCTCTGCTTGGGATAATAGGGGCTATACTATTGAAACTCCAAGCATCTTCTATAGTATGTACTTGTATATAAGACTAGTAGTTAAACTAATTTGTTAGTCTGATAATTGACAAAGATAACTTCTATTGAACTTGATTCCTAGTATTCAACAGCGATACACCAATCAGTACTCACTTTCATTTCAGACTTCTTCCTTCCATCAGAAATTGTAACCATGCAACAGATAGACAGTGTAATATATAAGCTAAAGCTAAGATCATTTTACAAGTCTGCATATCTCCAAGTCCATCTTGCGGACTTTCATCTCCAGTGTGAACCATGCCTGACACAACCAAAGAATAGCTTAGCTTTTCAGTTAAAAAAATATATAGCTAGGCCCTAAGTTTAAGAAATAGACTAGTTATGCAGAGAAAGCTTGGCCAGCCAGTTATACTATAGCCCATGAGCATATATTAGACATAATATCTTTTGTAAATGTAATACATAGTTATATTTGAGTAGAAGGCTTGTACTACTAGTTTCTTTGTAATCAGTTCATGCAGAGTAGCAATATCATCTAGTAAGAAAGCATCTAGTTTAGAGATTCCCTTCTTAGAGATAGTAGCCAGTATTTATTAAGATAGTGGTTAGTAAGGTAGTAGACAGATAGTTAGTAAACAGTATAAGATCAGATAGAAAGAATACTGACTAATACTTATAGAGGAGATTTTGGAAGGAATTTTTTTTAAAAAAGGTCATTTTATGTTGTCATATACTATAGCAACAAGTAGTATTAATTCAAGTATTATTGATATCAGTCAGATAAATATAAAGAGATTGATTAGAGATATGGAAGAGAAAGAAGTGATGAGATTACTAAAGTAAATAATGGAGAACAATGTGATGTTGTTGAATTTGTAGAAATAGATATTGAAGTTGTAGATAGTAGAAGATTAGAAAAGGAGAAGATAGCAAGAGAGGGAATATAGAAGGAAAGAATACAATGAGAGATAAAAAGAAGAGGAATAGAGAAGAAAAAGAAGAGAGAAAAAGGGTAAATGATAAATAAAGGAGAGTAGAAAAGATGAGGATAACAAAGGAGAGAAGAGCAGAGAAAGAGTGAAGATGACAAGAAGTATGGGAAAGAAGAAGATAAGAAAATAGAAAAAGAGCAATAATGGAGAGAAAATGTTTTGATTATAGAGGTTTTGGGCATATTATCTGTCACTGTAAAAAAAGGGAAGAGGAGGAATTAGTATCAATACCCTTAAATAGATTTGAAGTATTGAAGAATAGTATAATACAAAGAAAAGAAGGTAGTAGAAAAAAAGAAGAAAAAGATAGAAGAACAATTTTAAGAGAGGAAAAATTAAAAGAGAAGCCAGTGAAAGTAAGAAAAACAAGAGTAAAGAAGAAGAAAAGGAATAGAGAACAAAAAGAAAAAAAGAAAAGTTGTTAAAAGAAGTGATGGTGAAGATAAGATTGAAGTAGGAAGAGGAAGAAAAAGATATTGTAGTAGAAGTATTATTGGATAGTAGTGTGATAATATTAGTAATGAGTAAAGAGTTTGTGAGAAAAAACAAGTTTAGGAAAATGAAGTTAGAGAGACTAATATATGTAAAAAATATAAATGGTATCTTGAATTATATAGGGCCAATTGTGGATATAGTAAAAGTGGAGTTGTTTTTAAGAGATATAAAAAAAGAATATCAATAGATGTGATAGAAGGTCAGACTTAGAGTATGATATTAGGAATACTGTAGCTAACATACCATAATTCAGAAATCAATTGGAGAATAGAAGAGATACAAATGATGAGATGTTTATATTGTTACAATTCAATAACCTTAGAGCTGATCAAAGAAAGGAGCCTTATATTAGAGTTAACACAAGAGAACTTGATAAAGAACTTTATACTGGACTATCTACCTTATATACTAAATCCCCATAGTCTGTGCTACTACTATTCTAACCTACCCTAAATAACTATATGTTTGCCTTAAGGTCAACATGTGTTATACATGTTGTATAACATCATCCTTCCAGAACCTTCTACTTCCTTCTATTGCTATCTTATGACCTGTGACTGTTACTGTTACTGTGTCATGTGATTCGTGACAGTGTGACAGGGATGTCCTGCCAACCCTAACCCCTATTTCCCAAAGATAAAGTCAAAAGAAAAGTAAAAAGAAATTTGGGTCCAAACTTTATAAGTCTGACATATATGAGTGTGGAAAGAAGCAGAGGATAAAACAGACAAAGCCAGAATGGCAAAAGCAGAAAGAGAAAAGAGAAAGAAAAAAAAAAGAGAATTTAGAAAACCAACAGTAGAGAAAGAAATAGAGATAGCAAGAATGATAAAGGAGAAACAAGAAGAAGAGGAAGATTTGATTGAGATTAGGATGGTGGAAGAAATGGTTTTCAAAAAAGTTCCATAATTATCTGAAGGTATTTGAAAAAAAGGAGTCAGAGAGGATACTAACAAAAAAAACCTAGGATTATGCCATAGATCTTAGAGAAGAATTTATACCAAAAAAGGGGAAGATATACCTATTGTCAAGAATAGAAAGAGAGAAAGTACAGGATTTTGTAAAGGATAAGTTGAAAAAGAGATATATTAGGCCATTGAAATCACTACAGATATTACCAGTATTCAATTACTCATTGCCACTAGTTTTAGATCTGATAGATAGTACAGGGAAGAAGATGGTATTCATAAAGATAGACTTGAAGTAGAGGTATAATAATGTGAGGATAAAGGAAGAAGACAAGTGAAAAGTAGCATTCTCAATATCAGAGGGTATCTTTGAGCTGATGGTAATGCTCTTTGGACTAACAAACTTACTAGCAACTTTTCAGGCTATGATGAATGACTTGTTAAGAGATATGATAAAAGCTGAGGATATAATAGTAAAGAATAATTTATTTGTGAAACTAGAGAAATGTGTATAGAAGGTTAGAGAGGTTAGATTTTTAGAAGTAATAATAGGGCTAGATGGCATAAAAATGGAAAAGGAGAAGGTTTAGGGAGTAGTGGATTGGCTAGTGTCAAAAAGCATGAAGAATATGTAGAAGTTTTTGGGATTGGCAAACTATTATAGATAGTTTGTTAAGGATTTTGCAAGGGTAGCAAAATCTTTATATGAAATGATAAGGAAGAATGTAAAGTGGAATTAGGAAGAGAAGCAGCAGAAAGCATTTGAGGAGTTAAAAGAAAGGTTTACAACAGAGCCAGTTTTGGTTATACCAGACCTAGATAAAAAGATGAAAGTAGAAGTAGATGCATTAGACTTTGCTATGAGAAAAGTATTGTCAATGAAATATGAAGATAAAAAGTGAAGACCAGTAACTTATATTTCTAAATCATTGAATGGGATTAAAAGAAATTATGAAATTCATGATAAGGAGATGTTGGCTATTATTAGGTATTTAGAACTATGGAGGCATTTTTTAGAAGACACTAAAAGTCAGTTTGAAATTTGGACCAATCATAAGAACTTGGAGTATTTTATGAAAGCATAGAAGTTGAACTGAAAACAGGCTGGATAGGCCTTATATTTGTCAAGATTTGATTTTGCACTGAAACATGTAACTAGTAAGAGTATGGAATGAGCAGATAGTTTGAGCAGGAGAGCAGTATAGAAAGAAATAATAAAAATCAGATAATCTTGAAAAAAGAGTGGTTAGAAATTAGAACAATGGAAAAGAGACAGTTGTTAATTAAAGGAGTAGAAGAAGAAATAATAGAGAAAATAAAAAGGTCATAGGTAAAGGATAATAAGATAGTAAAATTAGTAGAAGAAATGAAAAATGCAGGAGTAAAAGTGTTGAGAAATAATAAGTGGTAGATTGAGGATGAGTTAGTATTGAAAGAGGAAAAGATATATGTTCTAAAGGATGAAGAGTTGAGATTGAAAATTATTTAGCTTTATCATAATATACTGATAGCAGAACATAGAGAGTAGTAGAAGGTAGTAGAATTGATTACTAGAAATTATTGGTGGCTGGGAGTTACAAAAGAGATTAAATGATATATAAAGAGATGTAATCAATATCAAAGAATAAAAAATAGAGCAGAGATGCTAGTGGGAAAATTAAGACCAAATACAATACTAGAAAAACTGTGGTAATATATATCAGTAAACTTTATAACCAAGTTACTAGTATCTAGGGGTCATGACTTAATTTTGATAGTATGTGATAGTTTTTGAAAATATTGTATTTTATTGCAACAACAGAAAAAATAACAGCAAAAGAATTAGCAAAGTTGTTTAAAAATAATATGTAGAAGTTGCATAGGTTGTCAGAAAGTATGATTTCAGATAGAAGACCTCAGTTTGTGACAAGATTGATAAAGAAGTTGAATAAAATATTAGAAATAGAAACAAAGTTATTGATAGCTTTTAATTGATAGATAGACAGATAAATAGAGAAAATGAATCAAGAGTTAGAATAGTACTTGAGGATATACATTGATCATAAACAAAGTAATTAGTCAGAATAGTTGGCAAGAAGTTAATAAAGAAGTATATGGGATCTTATAAAATTAAGAAAATAATATCAGAAAATGCAGTGGAGTTAGAGTTACTAGTGTTAATCAAAATTCACTTGGTGGTTAATGTGAGTAGAATAGTGATATATCAGAAGCAGGTAGAGAGATAAAAGAAGATTCTATCTCCTTCAGTAGAGATAGAAAGAGAAAAGAAATATAACCCTTTTATTACACTAAATACTTCAGCTTTCCTCTCTATTTCCATTTATCCAAAATATTTTCTATCTTATATAGTAGAAAAAGATATGTAGAAGAGATTAGAAAATTTGAAAAATATAAGGAAATTAGTAAAAGAATTTGAGAAAGAGATAAAATAAGTAGAAAGAAGAAAAGCAAAGGAAAAAAGAAAAGAAATAAAGTTAAAGTTAAATCTAGAAGTAAAAGAGTTTAAGAGAAGTGAATTACCAGAGAAGTATACAACAAAGATTTTGTTTGAATAGGATAATAAGAAGTTTGAGAATGAATATTGAAGAAATTAAAAAGAAGTTAGGTGAGATAGAAAGAAAAGAAAAGGAAAGAGAGATAAGTTTCTCTAAAGATAAAACCTAAAAAAAGAGTACTATCATGGTATGCTTGAACTTGAGTATTTTATTTTGATTTTTTTTCCTTTAATTTGATTTTCTTCTTTTTCTTTTCTTTTTGATTTTGATTTTTTTTTGATTTTTTTTCTTAGATAATGAAGAGGCATATAACTGCAGTCATATGATATGAGATTATATTCTAGAAGAAGAAACTAGAAGAATAATATCAAGGCATATGTTAACAGTATATTTATTTTATGGTATATACCATATAAATAGGATTGGTATCATATGCTAAGTCTATCCAAATGGAGTATACATTACTATGGTGATACTGCCTTATTAATATCTGATTTACAAGCCTATCTTTTACAGCAGCCACTTTTCTCACAACACATCCTCATGACAGTGATGCAACAATCCAAGTATTCCATCTTCTATGATAGGAATACTCCTATTTGACTTGGTTTTCTATGGCAGAGTTGTACTTCTGTTGGTATCTTAACACTGAAACCTCTACTTGGAGCAATAGGAGCTATACCATTAAAACCCCAAGTATCTTCTATAGTATGTACTTATATATAAGACTAGTAGTTATATTGTAATTTGCTAGTCTGATAATTGATGAAGATAACTTTTATTGAACTTGATCTCCAGTATTCAACAGTGACATACCAATTAGCACTCACTTCCATCTCAAACTTTTTCCTCCCATCTAAAGTTGCAACCACATAGCAGATAGATAGTATAGCATATAAGCTAAAGCCAAGGTTGTTCCACAAGTCCACATATTTCCAAGTTCATCTTGTAGACTTTCATCCCCAGTATGAATCATGCCTGATAGTATTATTAGACTCCTAAGTCTACTGTCACTTCTGAGCAGTTCTATCTGCTAAATTCTCTATTGCAGTCTCATCTACAAAACAATCTTTTTACACTTCAAAGTTCAAATAGCTTCCTCTTGCTATAACCTCTCAATGTCAACTTTGGTCCCACCACTTGGGACACCATTCAATATCATTTTGCATTTCAGTGATGACATTGCTTATCTGCCAAATGCTCTATGATGCTCAAGACAAATTCATCAAAGAGGCCAATTATCTCATACTATCCAATCTGGCCAGACAGTTTTACTTGTCTCTAGCCCAAGTATCATTCCTATAGACAACAATCCTAATTGGGAGAATGTTCTCACTACTAATCCTGTTACTAATCCAACATCTAATAAACCTACTTCCTTTACTTGCTCATGGTCAAAACTCTGTTAGAGTGATAATACTAATGAATAGTTGGCCAACGTACTTGGTTGACTCACAAATATACTTAATACTAATCAGACCTCTAGTTCTAATACTAATTCAAGGAGAACTAAAGCCTGTATTCCTAATACCTTTAGCAACATTGAGCCTGATAAGCTCAATAATTTCTTATTCCAATATTGTCTCCACTTCCATGCTAATCTGGTGCAATTCAATATAGACATTGCAAAAATAAACTTCACAATGACCTATCTTACTAGAGTAGCCTAGAACTAGTTTGAGATGAGCCTTAACCAAAAAGACCAAAGTATTCTGCAAGACTGGCTCTTCAATTGGAACCTGTTTGTTGATGAACTCTGTCAACATTTTGGTTTTTTAGACCTCATCAGTAAAGCAGCCAACATGCTGAATAATCTTTGCATAAAGTCTAACAATAAGATTTCCACTTACAATGTGAGTTTTATGTACTATACCTCCCAATTAGGTTAGGAAAATAGTGTGCTGTATCACTACTATTACTAGGGTCTCCTCAATCAAATCTAGAACTCTATCTTTATCTGGGAACAAGGAAAACCCATCTTGTTCCAGGATATATATGCTTTGGCAATGACTATTGATTACTGCTACTGGAAATACAACTGCAAACACCACTGTGCCAGGCAGGTGAAAAAAGAGGCTCTTGAGTCTCACTCCCAGAAGCAAGGGAAAGCTTCTATTACTAGTAATGCCACAGCCTCCTAGAATAAGGCAAATACATCACTAGCAGCTTTATTTGCTAAATCATTTTCCTCCAAACTATCTCTATCTCCTACTCTAAAGAAATAATCCAATTCTTTACAAGTGGATCTCTCTTCCAAGCTGGCCAGCAATGGCAAGTTGTCCAGTGACAAGTACAAAAAGCAGCTCAAAAAAATAATTTGTGTCTCTATTATAGTGTAGGAGACCACAAGTTGGACTCTTGTCCTAAAAAGCAAACCACAGTTACTCCCAAGGACTACAATACTTCAGCAACTGCTGATCTTCCAGCAGCAGCTTTCAAAAAGCCTTTGAAAAAATGAAAAGCAACCTCTAAAACTTTACACAGGCTGAGGGCCATATTGAACTTTCCTGTACAGCAATGAGTCCTATCTGACTTAATATATCTGCTCTTTCTGATATACATTTACTCTTTGTCTCTCTTACTTCTTCTTTGATCCTTGGTCAGGATCACCTTAATAAAATCCCATTCTAAGCTCTCATCAACTCTAGATCTACTTATTGCTTTGTAAACTCAAAATTTGTGGATACTCACTACCTAAAGACATCCACAACTCCTTTGGTTGCACTCCACTTGTTTGATGAACCATCAAACAACACCATCTCCAAAACTGTTAACTTGCTTATAATTTTTCCTACTAGTAATTGTATGAATCTGGACTTTTATGTCACTCTGCTTAATTCTTTCTGCTCTTTGGTCCTTAGATACAACTGGATCACCCAAAACAATCCACTGATTGACTGGAAAAATGGATTAATAAACTTCTGTCTATCTTTTAGGAAAAATCTTGCTTTCTCTTACATCATAGCCAATATACCATTGGTATCTCTGTTGATTTCTGATAAATCTCTACAATCATTAGATTTTGCAGTTTCCATATCTGCATCTGAGACCTCTGTGTCCATTTTTAAGTGATATAACATCACTATCATTGGTGTTGTGACATTCTTGCAAGCATCAAAATTTCTGAGCTCTAGCAACTTTGAACTTTTTCTTTGCTCTTTGGACATTCAGGCCAACTCTACAAAATTTGCAGAGGCTGCTGACTTTTCCAATATCCCTTCTGAGTATCACAAATTTGCTAACATTTTCAGCAAAAGTAAAGCTAAAGTTCTTGCTCCTCATCATCCTTATAACCTATGAATCAATCTGGAAGAAAGTGCTCAATCTTCTGTTGGCCCTATATACTCTTTTTTGGCATCTGAACAAGAGACTTTTAAGGAATTCATTGAGAAAAACCTCAATATGGGTTTCATCTGACCAATCTCTTCTTTATATAGTGCACCAGTCTTATTCATCAAGAAGAAAGATGGTTTACTATGCCTCTGTGTCAACTTCCATAATTTTAACTACATTTCTAAAAAAGATTGCTATTCACTTCTACTTATCTCCAATTTACTGGACTCACCTCACAAAGCTTGGGTTTATTTAAAAATAGATTTTTGCCATGCTTACTATTTGGTTTGCATTGCCAATGGTGATGAATAGAAGACTGCTTTTAGGACATGTTATAGATTATTTGAGTAGTCTATAATGCCCTTTGGTTTTACTAATGCTCCTATAGTTTTTTAGCAATTTATAAATAATATTTTCTCCAACCTTTTGGATGTTTGTATTGTGATCTATCTGGATGATATACTTATCTACTTAAACAACATGTCCAAACATCACTTGGATGTTAAAAAAGTACTCAAGCATCTCTATAAGGCTGGTCTTTATGCTAAAGTAGAGAAATGCAAATTCTACTCTGAGTCACTAGAGTATCTAGGATATATTCTTTCTCTTTCTGGCCTTACCATGTCCAATGACAAAGTAAAGATTATTTAAAAGAACCAGAGCCCAAGAAAGTCAAAGATATTCAATTCTTCTTAAGTTTTGCTAATTTCTATTACTAGTTCATCTTCAACTATTTGAACATTGTTATTTCATTGACATATCTCATCCAGAAGAACATTCTCTGAAAGTTCAACTCCTTCTGTAGTAATACTTTTAACTCTCTCAAAAAGGTATTTATCTCTACTCCTATCCTCACTTATTGAATTTCTAATGCTCAACTCATTGTGAAAACTAATGCTTTGGACTATGCTCTCACTACAATTCTTTTCATTGTTAATAAAGAAGATGAAGTCCATCTAGTCACCTTTCACTTCTACACTTTTACCACAGCAGAGTTGAACTATAACACATATGACAAGGAATTACTTGCCATTTTTGAAGTTTTCAAAATTTGGTGATACTACCTAGAGGGTCTAGTCTATCCTATTAACATTGTTACAGATAATAAAAACCTTGAGTACTTTTCCACTACCAAGATATTGACCTGAAGACAGGCATAGTAGTCTGAGTATCTCTCTCAGTTCAACCTTGTCATCAGATTCTATCCTGGTCGTTTCAACACCAAACTGAACATTCTTACTAAACAGTGGAACATCTATTCTAAAGGATGAAATACTGGCTATACCACAGTCAACCCTCACAATTATCATGATCATATCCTTGTCAGACATTATAGTCAAAACAAAACACTGGAACTAGTCTACCATAGATATTCCTAGCCCAGCCTTCATGCTGATGTACAACAACTCTACAAGTTCTGTGTCACTTGTATGTAATCCAAGCCATGTTTAATTCTTTCTCTGAGAGAACACAACTAGCCCTTGTTCTTGTTATAATTGATAGGAAACCTAAATATGAAATTTCTCAGATAGTGAACTCCAAAATTGATTGCTAACAGGTGTGAAAACTCCTATACAAGGTGATCTGGCTAGGATATAAAGACACTAAAGATGAATTTAAGTAGATCTCCACATCCGAACTCACTTATGCCTTCAACTTGGTATTCAATTTCCATATCACATATCCCACCAAGTCCAGTCCACTTTCTTTGTTCTAATTACACTGTTACACTTGCTCTCTGCCTCTATATACTTTCTGACAGAGATTTTTATTTTTCAAACCTTCAAACTTTATTTTCATTTCAAACTCTTAATTTTCTTACTCACATAGTTAGATACAATAAGAAACAAATAAAATTCACTATAAAACAAAAAACTATTTTAGCAGAAGACAAGCAATGGGGTTTTCTTTTCCACTTTCTCCTAACTTTCCCTAAGGCCACTCTTGAATCCTTCTTTCTTGTCTTCACTTTTTCCCTTGCTCTCCTTCTTGTCATCCTACAATTCCTTCTTCAAGCTCTATCTTTACTCTATTATATTTCTATCCTTGCTAATTAGGCTGTATTCCTCTTTTGGCCCTCTACCAAGTTCTAGAGGGACCTTCTGATATTTCAGTACTCCTTCACAAGTTCTCAGAGTGCCTTTTCAATGACATTTAAGACCTCATTATAGGTAGGAATTATAGCCAGGATATTGGTATTAGTATGTGAGACATACTGCTGCTTAATAGCAATGCATCTAGTATAGGCAAGAAAATGACTATGAATGAATCATTATTAGAGAAAGAAAAAAAATAAACAAGAATTTTGTTACTCACTTTGAATTGTGTACCAGGCAATTCTGTCTAGTACACACACACCTCTTATAGAGAATAGCACCCTCCATCTTGACCCCAGTATCTCTGTAGTATCTTCTTGGTTGTTTTCCTTTAGCCTTCTTGGAGGGCCATTGTCCTTCCTCATCTCCTAGGATATACTTCTTGCATTTAGATCCTGTGATCTGTGATCCTTCAGTGCCTTCAAAAAGAGCAGCATCCTTTGCCAGTACCTCATCCTGAAGTTGCTGGATATACTCCAACCTTTTCTTCTTCTTTTTCTTCTTCTCCGCAAGCTTCTTCTTCTTGGCTTTCTCTCTTGCCTTGGCTTCCACCATCCTCCTTGTCTTTTGAGCAGCATATTTAATGCAGTAGGCTTTTGCCACCTCCTCCAATCAAGGTAAGAAGCCATTGCTCCTTCTCATGCTTTTGCTGTATTTCACAGTGCTGCTCTTCAAGCATCTCAGCATTATTTTGAGAGATATCAGAGGGAATGGGGGAAGATATGGTAATACAGAAGAAAAGGTAAAAACTTCTCTTTTCTGTTTATGTATTGTTAACCTAGGCATTATCATGGGCTTCTTTGGATAAATTCAATAGGACTTCAAATAAACTCAATAGGACTTTGAAGGCTCAGTTCTAAGGGGGAAATACTATTATATGCTAAGTTTACCCAAATGGAGTATACATCACTATGGTGATACTACCTTATTAATATCTAATCTACAAGCCCATCTTCCATAGCAACTACTTTCCTCATAACATGCTCTCATGGTAGTGATGTAACAATCTAAGTATTCTATCTTTTATGATAAAAATACTCTTATTTGACTTGGTTTTCTATGGCAGAGTTGTACTTCTGTTAGTATCTTAACACTGAAACCTCTACTTGGAGCAATAGGAGCTATACCATTAAAACCCCAAGTATCTTCTATAGTATGTACTTGTATATAAGACTAGTAGTTATATTGTAATTTGCTAGTCTGATAATTGATGAAGATAACTTTTATTGAACTTGATCTCCAGTATTCAACAGTGACATATCAATTAGCACTTACTTCCATCTGAAGTTGCAACCACATAGCAGATAGATGGCACAGCATATAAGCTAAAGCCAAGGTTGTTCCACAAGTCCACATATTTCCAAGTTCATCTTGTAGACTTTTACTCCTAGTATGAACCACATCTGACAATTGAGAACTTCTTGTCAAGTTTTCTTATGATTCCCATGAGATACCATCTTTATGTTTACTTAGTATTGCCATTTAGTCTTTGTGACTAAGTAGTTGTTATAACAATAAGATACCTAAGTTCTTTTAATATTTAATATTTAGCTTTAGTATTTTATGATGACACACTTTTTATCAGTATTTACTTCTCTTAAACTCTGTTTCTCTTCTAAAGTTATGATTTTATAGCAAATAGATGGTATAGTACATAAGCTGAAACTAAGATCATTTTACAAAGTCTATAGCTTTGTACTTCTTATATGAGTTTTCATACTAGGTATAAACTCCAAGTAAATCTCATAGACTTTTATTTTCAAGTATGAACTATACCTGACAATTATATAAGTCCTATTCTAAACTACATGTGTTAGTCATAAGTTTATTATATCTATACTATGAGAATGATGTTATAAATAGTGGCAAGATACTAGAGTGATATAGAAATACTTAGTAACATAAAAAAAGACTTTATTGATAAGAATAATACCTAAAGTAATATGGAACCACTATAGGTATGTAAGTAAGGATTTAGTATCAGAATATTCTCACCTCAGTAACATAAAACAAGATTGAGGTGCATGAAAAGATTACATAAAACCTATGACATCACATGATGTGATGAGTCATGTAACTATTGACATATATGTCTTCATTAATCAAAAGAAAAGAAGAGAAAAATATAAGGGTTCAAGCATATCATGACACAACAAAATCTTCATCTATAACATGGGGTTTATAAAGTATATTTCTCAACTTGATTG
>Ga0157363_1003895_pt1 | contig 13639 bp, 9 predicted proteins | sample AttsexASBM1_FD_111477 | JGI IMG/M metagenome (GOLD analysis project Ga0157363, IMG submission 111477) | Fungus gardens microbial communities from leaf cutter ant in Ribeirão Preto, State of São Paulo, Brazil - Atta sexdens ASBM1 | ecosystem: Host-associated > Fungi > Mycelium > Unclassified ...
ACACACACACACACAATACATATAATCGCATATTGAAAAGATCCGTCTGATTTTTTTCTGTCAATATATAATGTTATTGTTCTGTTTTCAGCCGCTATGATGTTTTATCATTACATCAAGATTGTCCCAACGACGTATGTTCGCGCGGATGGCTCGACGCTTCTCACAAATCAGTTTTCCGTAACGCGACATTCGAAAAAAGTGTCTCTGCTCACTGGCGAATCTGGAATGCCGGGTATATTCTTCAACTACGAATTGAGTCCGCTCATGGTAAAGTACACGGAGAAGGCGAACTCATTCGGGCATTTTGCGACGAACACTTGCGCGATCATTGGTGGTGTGTTCACTGTAGCCGGTCTGATCGATTCGCTGCTCTATCATTCAGTACGTGCGATACAAAGGAAGATAGAGTTAGGGAAATACAATTAAACACTTTGAGTCTGGATGCAACAGCATCGATTATTCTATTCCGATTCTTTGTTCTTCTTTCATCGATATGATCGTGTTCAAATAATTTCGGAATATATTGTCTTTAAATAAGTGAGATGAGTCGCTGAAAATGGATTGGAATTAGTAATAATCGTTGATGTGACAAAACGGCCTTAGATGGATAATCAGATTAACTAGGATTAGTTAAAAAGTATTATTAAACACATTCGATTTTCTACTGAAAATCGAATTTTCTGGACAATGATGCATTTTCATTGTACTGTTTTTATTCAGTGTGACTATTCTCATCTCGTTTATATTAAAAGTATCTTAAATATATTATTGAATACTTAGCGTTATAAGTACAATTGAGAATACTTTACGAAATATCTTTTTATATGATGTAAAAAAGAAATTATACATAACTTATTAATATAATGATAAATACTTTACTTGCTTTTTATTTAAAGGCGATAATTTTTTAGTTTTAACGATGTAAAAACCTATTTATATGTGATGTACATAAAAATCAGTAAAATATAAAAACCTATTGAATTCTCATGGAAACAGGAATATCAGAAATAATTTTCAGAAATAATTTGAAAAAGTATTATAAAAGTATAGTCTATTAACATTTATTTACATTTATATTATAATTAAAATGTTTTGAGAAATGCATTATAAATATCAACAGATGTCTTTGCGATATCTCTACAGAACTCAACGTCTGTACCACTTACTAAGGCCAATGGTGAAACATACATTGGTTTAGAAGGATTATATTGTGCCTTTTTCATTTCCACCAGAAACAAATGCCTTTGTTGGAGTCTAGTTTTTCGACAAAGTAAAATATGTGGCATCCGCACAATAAAATCATGTTGCAACTGTATTTCGTTGTGAGCATAATCGAACGTACTTAGCAATCTGTCACGATCTGAAAAAATAATTTAAGAGAAGGATAAATTTATTCACGAATTTTAAAATTATGTTGCTGCATACACTTACTCTTGCTCCATAGTCTAGGCAAGGTGAGAAGCAATTTCTTCACTTGCATCTGATCGAAACCCATCTCCTCTCTTATACTGAACGTGTTTTCCATTAGATGTATCATCCTAAATGTTACTACTTTGGGTCCCTTGACTGTTAGGTTTCTGACTTCATTGCCATGTAGCTTGAAATTGCTCTGGAAGTAACCGAGCCTACCATCTATATCCTTTGTACTGAACGAAAGCCAGTTGGGATTCTTGCAGATTATCGTCTTTATCATCAACATGTTGAAATTATGCGCTCTCAAGTATCTTATTCTTGTGTGCAGATCGTCCATGTCTTCCTTGAAGATGTTTGGATTTTTTGTAATGAATGTACCTAAGTAATCCATAGGTACTCCACAGTCATGCAAGAATCTTATATATGGTTTCACGTCTCGATCGAAGTCCAGGTTCAGGATATACTCTACCATTCCTTCTTTTGTCTCAAATTTGTACAAACTGACTCCAAGGTCTACCAGCTTCCGGATTGTGTAGGACTTGTTCGCATATTTAGCGAAACTGAAGGTCGGAGTAAGAGGCGAACCAATGTCTGACAGGTCTTCGGTGCAAACATCCAGAGGATGCGGCAATTTTATGTCACTATCATCTAGATAGTCCTCGCGAGCTATGTTTGTATTATTGTTCAGGTTAGGTCGCAGTTCTAGCGCATAATTTTCATCGGTTTTTGGGGATTCTGACAAGACACTCGATTTAGAGGAGGCTCTCTCGACGTTTCTTTCGAGCTTCCTCGACACGCATTGTCTCGACCCACCGCTTCTTGAGACAAATCTAATTAAATCTACCGCGACCGGTCGTGCCGTCAACACGAATGAGCAACAACGTTGAAACATGTTCGATACCTGTCAGTTCTGTTATCGCATCAGCGTCAAGTAATTTAAGTTAAATACCGTCGAATTATTGAATATCACACACTTTTGTTAAAGAAAAACATTCTTATAATTTATCATTCAACAGATACATTCTGTTATAAAAAAGAAACTGAGTGCAGCCATCTTTTAAATCCAAGCTCCCCTAGTATTTAAGGAGTGAACTACATAGCCGCAATTGCGAATTTTTTCGATGGATAACACAATTTTGTTCTCGCGCGTTCAATGTTATTTAGGATTGCATTACAAAACGTTCTTACCAAAAAAATTTTACTTGATACACAGGATGTTGGTAAGTAACGATAAAACTCTCACATAGGGATAGAATAAACTAAGTCAAAAAATCCTCTATTATTTTACATTTTCTTCTCAGAATTCTGAGAATTTTTCAGAATTTTTTAGTACTGCATTTTCTCATGTTGATAAAAATAGTTTCCAATAAGAAAATGCAGTACTAAAAAATTGACAAAAAAATTCTGAAAAAATTCTTAGAGCTCTATGAGAAGAAAATAAACATTTGTCTCCTGCTGTTTTTCTGTAAAGTTGATAATACTTGAATAAAAAATTAATAAAAATCAATTCGGCGATTTTTAATATTTAATATCTTATTAACTATTGCGAAAATTGTAAAATGATAGAGGACTTTTCGACTCAGTTTATTTCGCTCTAAATCTATTTTTGTCTCTTACTGTTTTTCTGTAAAGTTGATAGTAAAACTTGAGTAAAAAATTATTGAATATTATGTGATTTTCAATATTCGATCATTTTTAGTAATTGATATCTTAACTGTTGGGAGATTGCAAAATGGTAGAGGACTTTTCGACTCAGTTTAGTCCGCTCTATCCCTATATGAGTTTTTATCATTGCTTATTAAATACCCTGTATGTAATATGTACATGTATACTATACTGCGCATGGCTTAGTACCGAGACATTATCAGTGTCTCTTGATTATGTCGATACTATATTATATCGTAAAATTTTCCTCGAAGAGGACGATTTTGAAATATGTATAAGTCTAGATAGTAATATTATTAATAAAATAGCATTAAATCCATTTTAGATTTATAATTCAGAATGTCAGAATTCAAAAGATTATTTTATTTATATGCGGCATAAGCGCGAAAAAGAATCGAAGTTAGAATACTTAAATAAAATTAAAATATGTAAAATATTTAGCTCGAAATTGCTAAAAAATTAATAATTAGAAAGGTCAAAAAACAAGCAACTATTGGATCTTTAAAAATAAAACTAGTTTAAGTAAAACTAGTTCTTTAAAAAAAAACTAATTTATTACAAATTTATGTTTAAGAATTAACTAACTTTTTTATCCATAAGTAAAATAAAATAATATATATAGTCTATTAAACGTGTGTAGTTTTGATGTATATTGCATTACGCATATATTTAAATAATATATAAAATATATGTTAAAATAGTACATATATCTTGTACATTAAAATTTTCTGTATAAAAAGTTAGAACACATCAGACTTCGATCCTCAAATCATAAAGTGGGTTTAAAAAATAATCAGAATATCTATAAAACGTAATTATAACTGAAAGTTATTACCATGATTGTCTCATTTATTATCTTAAGCGTGCCAATAGTACTTCGTATAGATGTATGAACAAATTGTATCGCATTGCATGAGTCATCTGTAATGATACTTACGTAGGAAAACATATAAAAACGAATCCGTACACGCTCAAGTACATTTAATAAGATTTGCAATTTGCTGAGTCAGCGTTATGAAAGGAGGGCAAATGAAAAATGTGAAGAAGAGCAAAACGCGAGACTTGTATGAACAAATACTCTTTTATTATCTTAAAACGATTAAACGTGTTATATTAAATATAAAGGCGGCAAAGTAATGCGCTTTGATTTACATCAATATACAATATACAATTGAAAACAATACAACACACCACATCCTGGGATATCCTATGTTCCTTCGTCAAAATCGTGAAGCACGACTCATAGTCGTGGAAGGCTGTTACCTGCACTTGCAAAACTCACGCAAAATTCCCTCGCGCATACACACACACACACTCACACAGATGTTATTGTGTTATCCTTAATTAATACATTATGTCTCTTTACAGCGGAGCTATTACAGTGAAAGTAACGTGCTTGCGCTATTTTATAATAAGTACGTTAATTACACATATTAAGAACACTTTGATTTTCACGATCAGTGTCTGAATATCAAAACAATGTGAATAAACTAATGGAATGTTCTTTATGGGCGACCTTGACCAAGCTCCGATTAATTGCCTCCGGCGGTATTATATATATGATGAATATATTAAATTTTTTTTTAGCTCAATTAAGCAGAATCGTTAACTTTTTTTTCTATTTTCGCTGCACGTTAAAAGAAAAATTAAAGGTTACAGTTGCTAAAGAAAGATAGCTATGATTACAGTTTGGTCAAAGTCGGTCTTAAATGATAAGACAAGAACAAGCACGTGGCTTGCCGCATTGCCATGCTCCTTCTGCGTAGTTATTGTTCGTAGCACGGCCGATTATCTGTCATCAATCCAATTGCGTTTCGCATATGAAATGGTTAATTCCATAAAATCGTTGTGTAATACGGCACGATGTCGAGAGGTACATTCTAATGGAGAGTTTGACTAGGCAACTCGTGCATTATCATTCCGATTGTACCGATGTATTGTTCTATTTATTTCCCCTCCCTTTTCTGTTGCGCAAGTTTTCGCGTGTAATATCAAACTGGCTAATCGGCGTTTCACGGTCGAGTTCAGAACGATTACCAAGTCGACGGTGGCTAAGAATACACAGCGCTCTGTGAAATCTAGCTGTAAGTCGATGTAAATATAATCCTCTCTTGTCCTTAAATTAAATAGCACATATGTCTTGCACTCTCGTTCCGCCGCGTGTTATGACTAGATCTTCGGATCTTCATTCGTGTTTCAGTCGGGCAGCCGTTACCTCGTTCGTTGCCTCGCCGTCCGACTGGCGAGGTCGGGCAGCTGTTCTTACATTTGTCGCCTCACCGTCCGATTGGCGAGGTCGGACAACCGTTCTTTCGTTCGTCGCCTCACCGTTTGTTTGGCGATTTATGGCTTGCTGCCGCAATTGAGCTCGCTTCAGGCTCGTCATTAATTGACTGGATTGATAAAGCCAACTGGCCTGAAAGGTCATAACATTATATGCACGTGTCGAACTTTTAGAATGCATATTCGTTCAAAATCGAATCTCGAAATTAATTTAGCTAATATACTCACCACCATGATCATGCAGTTCATTAAAATGGGCACGGAGAAAACGATGGATATAAACCAGCCTTGTGAGTCGAAGTACTGTTGTCTAGAAAATACCCTGTGAAAGTTATCAAGGAGATTATTAAAAGGAAAAACCTGGAGGAAAGAGAAAAGAACCGCTTTGACAAGCCATGGTCATGATAGAATACGTACATCCAGTTTGTTGCTGCAACCTCGTTAATACTTTCTGAGAAATAAACCAGGAGTACTGAAATAGAAACAGAGTTTGTGATAACATTGCGGTAACTAGGCAAAATCCACGATAAATTACAATAGACTCTTACAGAGCACGAGAAACAGGATTATCTGAAAATTCGCGTGGTTCCTTGTCATTAACGCGGTCATTGTGACGGCAATATGAAAAGTCAATAACGCAGCTAGCCATGGATCCCTCCAATCGATCTGCAACAATATATCCACATAAAATACGTTAATTTAAAAGCGCTTAATAAAAGTAGCAAGTTGTTATTGTTATATTAAAGAGTTCTTTAATACAGTTGCAAAACTCTTTAATATAACTGCAAGGTTTTTTAATATAACTGAGCAAAAGTCTTTGATATAATTGATTCTTGCATTTATTTATATATAATTCCTCAACAGACCTAAATATATGAACCAATCCCGTTGAAGAATCTTACAACAGTTGCAAGACTGCTTTTTCTGCTGAACGCAATGTTTTAATTTGAAGTAAATGAAACTGACATCGAAACCTAATCTTTAAATAGGAAAACTATGCTATAATCTTATCTCCCAAAATATCCTTTCACTATGTTTAGCAGAACTGCAAAAGCGAAAGAAGCGGATAAGATCCATTCCAATTTTGAATATGATATAATTCTGAACAAAATAAGATTTAGACCAAGATATTCATATTCGATTCTTATATTTAAAATTATCTTAAGTATAATCTTAAGATATCTTATCTTAAGATAAACTAATTAGAGAGCTATATTAGTATCTTAAGATATTAAGATAGTTTTAAAATAAAAACTATTATGAATACCAATCTTATTTAATTTCGAAGTTCAAGCTTGACAATCCTGATTTCATTGTGAAGTGTACAAAAGGCACCAAACAGGAAGAAACTAAACCCAAGAATTAGACTGCAGGTTAAAAAAGGAGCATTAAAGCCTACACTAATTCTAAGTATAATAAAATTTTTCTTTTTAAGTAATTACTTTAATCATAAATATTGCAAACATAAACGTTTCGATTCTATTAGAAACCTTCTATTAGATAATCTTCAATATGTACAATAAGTTTCAATTTCTCTAATTGTCACTTATAAATTTTCTATTAGGTTGATGATCTAATAGAAGGTCGAAATGTTTTAATTGAAAGACCCAGTGTAGGCTTTAATGCTCCTTTTTTAACCAGTTGAGATTTATTAAACTGATCCAATTATATTGTCAAAAATTAGATTTAAATTATTTCATTCACTTAGAATTGCACCGTGTTCGAAATTGTAGCACCTTATCCCAATACATGTTTTTTACTCTCCCCCTCTCCCTTTATTGTTTTAGTAATTTTATTGCTCGCACAAGATAATCTTACGAAGAAAAAGGATTGAAAAAAACATTCGAAAGCAACATTCGCAACACGCGATAACCGTTTAAAAATATCCAGAGAGATTTTGGAGACCGAATTACGCAGCATTTTCGTGAGGGACTGCACGAGTCTCGGCAACAGGACGCCCTTGAGAACGTGTCCATGACGAAAATAGAGACGAAGATATAATCGGCAATTTTTCGCCGCCACCTCCTCGTCCAGGACGAAAAAGGAGGTCGCGGTATCGGCTGAAACAGATTGATTTCTATTCACGCTTCCCGTCTAATTCGCGTCTCGTCGCGCACGTGACATCGACGATAAGATAAAGGACTCGTGGATAGATCTTCAAAGCTCGATGTGTCAATAATGTATACATAACACGAATTCAAACGGCCGGCGCCGCCGACCGCATCAAAAACGAAAGTTGCCGGCGAATGTGAATTACATGCCATCAGTCTGCAGGAATCTGGAATGTGAGGATGTCATATTTTGATATACAGATAATATGCAAATATTACTACACATATTACTACACGTATTGCTTGATACCCGTTTCTATCAGTTTAATTTTGATTCAATTAACTCTTCTTTTTGGGGAATTAGAAAAAGATAAAGTAATGTTCATTTTATTCAATGTAAATTAACTTTAATCTCGATTCAACTTATACTTCATCTTTTTCTAATTCTAAAGACTTGTACTTCATATTTTTCGAATTCTTAGAATTAGGAAAAGATGAAGTACACAAGTTGAATCAAGTTTATTAAAATTAATTTATGTTGGTAGAAACGGGCATTAATGACACGAAGTTCATACGATTTATGCTCCCATTTCTACCAATGTATAATATAGATTAATTTTAATTTTGGTTTATTTTTTATCCTTTTCTTTATTTTATTTATATGCATTTATTTCCACGCTTGATTTTTATTTTTACATGCCGTTTTTTGTTTTGCTTTCTAGTTCTCATTCTTAGAATTAGAAAGAGATAAAAAGTAAGTTAAATCAAGATTAAAGTCAGTCTATATTGATAGAAACGCATTAATGGAACTGTATGAATTTAAGTTCATATAATGAGAGTGCATTTATAGTAAATTTAAAATGGAAATGATAAGAATTCAGAACGAAAAGGAGCACATTTTCGTGATGAATTGTGCGAAAGATATAAATTTCTATTCTAAATCATATAAACATGCATACATTTTCACCTTCAGTGAATCGTATAATTTTCATATTCGTTGCTGTGTAATTTAAAAATTTTTTTTCTTTTTATGGTGCGTTCAGCGATTCTTCTTCTGGATTATAAGAAAAACGTTGTAGAAAGTCCGTTTTTAATTGCCTCGCGCTTCTCTATTCTTCTATTCTTATCTTTCAATCACAAGATGCAACGTCTGCTCTAATTTTTCCTCACTTTTCTTCTTCCATACCTTTTCTTCTTTTTCCTCTTCCTCCAAATTTCGTGAATAATACATTTTTAACAATATGATGATAATTTAAAGCTTAAATAAATTACAAATCAAAATAAATTAATTAAAAGATTTAAATTAATTATTAAATTAAAAACGTATTGCAAATAAAAAAATGTTAAAAATCTGTACGGATCAAAGCTAATTATTTAATGCTAAAAGCATTGAATTAAGGCATTAAATTATTAAATAAATGAAAAATTAAACTATTAAATAAAGACTATTAAATTAAAAAACTATAAAACTATTGTTAAAAACTTTATATTAAAATTACTAAATAAAAACTAAAATGATAAAACTATTGAAAAAATTAAAGTTGATAACCATTACATAATTCTAGCAAAACAACTAGCTCTGGCTCATATTATATATTAGCTCTTTAATTAATTTTTTTTTGATTTAGTAATTAATTTAAATCCTATACAAAAAACACAAATTTAAAGACTATAAAAAAAGGACTGTAAAAAGCTTTTGGTAGCATCCCGACGCGATGTATCACGTGCGTAATCCCGATTATGATATGAACGAGTGTAACTGGCTCGAGAAGATGAGCGTCTTGTACAATATATATACATTTTTGACACCAAGTGTCAAAGCGGCGCGAGAATTATAGCGACGAAACGACGAACCCACGTAATCATACTGCGTCGGTGGTTTTTGGAGCAGCGACTCCAATTTCTCAACCGTGATCAAAAAATTTGGATTTAATAGGCGGTCGGTTGACGTCGTTGTCACAAGATCCAGACGCCCGCTCGAGAAAAAAAAAGAGAAAGAAAAATAGTTTGACGAGACTGGCGAGGAACTGTCACCGCGGGACTGGAAACAACGATGCCGCGACAAAACGAAGGAATAACGAAACGGAGGAGTATAGAAGAGAGACAGAATAAAGAAGAAAATGAGAGAGAGAGAGAAAGAGAGAAAGGAAAGAGACGGATGAAACTCACACTTTGCAGGAAGGGCCAGATACCGTCGATGCTATCCGTCGCTGTGAAAAGACTGTGAAACGGCTCGTCCCTCGACATCGCGTGCCCGTTGTGACGTGCAGGTCCTCGTATGAATATGTATTGCGACGATGACGACGGCAACGACTGGAAGGCGTCGGGACAACAAGTGGAGACGGAAAAGATGAGCGCATCCGCACGACTCCGAAAATTTTAAACACACACGTTGCACATACTATTCTTACAGCTACCGGCGACGCGACTTGACTCGCGACTGACTGACTCACTGTGAGGTCTGACTGACCGGACCGAACCGAACTGGACCGAAATAAAATGTGCGACGGGCGACGAGCACCGCGACGGAATCGCCTGAGATGCGTTCCAAAACTGTCAACTCTGAATATCTTTTAACTTTATTCAGCATTCGGTGAACAATAAAGATAAAATAATCAGAATATTAGTATATACTCAGATTGTGATAGAGTTTTACGACTCTGAGTGAACGGAGCGAAATTAGCGTACAATCGTGCGATGCGATAACGCTGGTCGACTCAACTTATATGCGGGAAACGAGAGGAAGAGAGATATATTGAAGGCGTGTTTACAAACAGGTTTGCGGCGATAGCTGCATGTTTAATTGTGTATCTCGAAACGAAGTAAAAATTATAAAAATGAAATTTAGTACACATTATGAAATATTTATGTGAATCATTTTTTGAAATATTTCAATAAAATATATTAGAAATATTTCATAAACGCAGATTTAATTTGTAAAACATTTAAAAATATTGCATTAAAATATTTCACTTAAATATTTTATTGGGTTGTCCGGAAAGTTCGTGCCGACTAACCTATATATAATTTAATAAACATATACTAAAATTTAAATCTTCTGCATTTCAATTTTCCTTTAACATCGGCACGAACTTTCCGGACAACCCAATAGAAATATTGTATAAATATTGTAAGAAAAGAATATTTCAAAACTTTGATTTTCTAGATATATTTATATTTCAAAAATTATTCATAAAAAATGTATTAAATATTTCAAATCTTACAATGAAATTTTTAGGAAATATTTCTGAAATATTTCATACTATATAGACTGAGTTGATCAATGAAAATATATTCTTAAATTCGCTCACTTTTGTAATTTTTATCTCGTTTCAAATTACATAATCGGCCTTGTTCTTTCTTAAGTACATTATTTTGACGTCAATGTTGTCATAAATGTCATTTAAACATCAGAAAAGCAAATAATGTATTAACTGCACTGCTGAATAAACATCTGTCTTGTTTCGAATATATAAGAGATATTGATATAGCAGAATAGTTAAAACGAATAATTATAATGTTCTCTTTACTTTTGATTTATGATAAAAATGTTATTAAAATTTAAAATTTAAAATATCTTGTTGTTGATTTATGTAAAATGTTTTGAATGACGCTGCAATATGTACATTTAAAAAAACAATTATATGTATTTAGCGCCGCCCTATGATCGAATATCTGAATCTGCACTATCTGCAGCTACATTCAATGGGTTAGAAAGGAAATTATTCGTTACATGTACCGGTCATGATTGACCGGTTATCCACCTATGTATTGTTGTTGTATAAACATTTTCAGAAATGGCAAGTAAAACGAAAATTATTAATCTGGCTAGGATGTCCAGAATATTTCAAGGAACGAGCGGATCGTTCGATAGCATAGAAAAGACAGATATTATATCTAAAAGTCATAAGGTATGTATGCCTTTTTAAATATTAATTAAATGTTTCTTGAGACTTATTTAGTGCCCATTTTCACCAATGTAGATTAAATTTAATCTCGGTTCAACTTACTCTTTCTAATCTTCAAAATTAGACAAAGAGTAAGTTAAAAGTGAACCGAGATTAAAGTTAATCTGCGTTTGTGGAAACGGACTTTAGATATAAATAATTTTTTCACAATGTTTAATTGATAAAAACTATTGATAATTATAATGATAAAACAGTATTTCTAACAAAAGTTATAAATTTTTTGAACAAATTTACTATTAAAAATTAATAGTATTTTTTAAAATATTAGGTATTTAGTTCCAGATTTCTTTAATTTTTGTATAAGTACTTTCCATTTAATGACACAAGTCAATATAAATATTCTATCTTTCTTGGCATTCAATGATTAATAAAGACAAAATGACACTTGTGTCATCAAATGGAAAAAATGCTGGAATTAAATGACAGGTTTTTTTCTTTAACTTAAAGACTTTTAATTTTTTTGTTTCAGTTAATGATCAATTGTGGAATTATTAAACCACTTAGTATTGGCATGTATGCTTTATTGCCATTAGGAATGCGAATTTTAAATAAATTAATTGATATTGTTGACAAAGAAATGACGAATATTGGCGCACAAAAAATACTACTTCCAGCATTAACTCCTGCTGCACTGTGGAAGAAAACTGATAGATATGATTCCAATAAAACCGAATTGTTTACAGTTATAGATAGACACAAGAAAGAGTATATATTGAGTCCAGTAAGTAAGAAATATTATAAAACATTTTCCTCTATCAAGTACTACTTCAGATAAAATTTTGAGTTTTTTGAAGAAAAACTGAAAAATTAATTTTCTAAAAAAACTAACCTATTATTTCGATTAATAGAAATTACTTAAAAGCTGTTAATAAGATGAATCTTTTACATCAATATAATATATTCATTTTTTTTGTTTATCTGAAATCTCAAATAATTTTATGTTGTTACAGACACATGAAGAAGCAATCTGTAATTTGATATCGTCAGCAGGACAAACTGTCCAGATTTCCACTAAATTATTACCCTTGAAGTTATATCAAATTTCTAGCAAATGGCGAGATGAAATGAAACCACGGCTTGGTTTCCTACGTAGTCGAGAATTTATCATGAAGGACTTATACACATTTGATAGTAGCTTGGACAATGCACGACATACGTATGATTTAGTCTGCGAGTCTTATAATAATATTTTTAAGCAGATTGGTATAAAGTATACAAAAAGTAATTAACATTTCTAATTGTATTAAAATCTATGTATTTTATAGATATATAGTACCAATTGAACGACCTTATAGAATTATTTAATGATGATTATTAAAAGGCATAGGTGATGTGGGAACAATTGGAGGTTTAATGTCACATGAATATCATTACATGTCTGATATCGGTGAAGACACGATACTTCAGTGTCCATCATGTCATTTTTCTATTAATCAAAGTATTTCTAAGACGACAAGTTGTCCAGAATGTAAAAATGAACTGCATTCATATACTGCTGCTGAGGTAAAAATTTCTTTAAAAAATATATTTTATTTAACAATTGATATAAATTAAAGATATAAACAAGATGCGTTATAAAAAATATATTACGTTATAAAAAATATATTACATTACATAAACGATAATTGCAGGTAGGACATACATTTTTATTAGACACAAAATATTCACGGCCATTAGAAGCGATGGTTATGGAGCAGAATAAACCGATACCTATGGTAATGGGCTGCTTCGGTCTAGGATTAAGTCGTATCATTACATTAGTTGTCGAAATCTTGTCAATAAATGATGAGATGAGGTGGCCTGTAAAGTTAGCACCGTATACAATATGCATCATATCACCAAAGGTAGGTAAAATAAAAAATATTGCTGTATATCTATTAAAGAATATTCTTTGTTCCTATCTTCAAAAATTTACAGGCTGGAAGCAAAGAAGAAAGTACATCTGCCTATATTGAACAGCTATTTCAGATATTTTACAAACGCAATATTGATACAATATTGGACGATCGCACGCATTACACGATTGGTAAACGATTAGTGTTCGCGCGTCGATTGGGTTATCCTTACGTAATTGTCATTGGCAAAGCAGCAACCCAATCGATTCCTTTATTTGAAATTCATGATGTAAATAATTCAACTTATCATGAATTATCGTTAGAGCAGATGAATGATTATTTCGATAATATAAGTGTTAAAGATTAGAGATATGAACATATATACAGTATATATGTAAGAAATTGAAATGCTAATGAATAT
>Ga0157363_1003896_pt1 | contig 13637 bp, 2 predicted proteins | sample AttsexASBM1_FD_111477 | JGI IMG/M metagenome (GOLD analysis project Ga0157363, IMG submission 111477) | Fungus gardens microbial communities from leaf cutter ant in Ribeirão Preto, State of São Paulo, Brazil - Atta sexdens ASBM1 | ecosystem: Host-associated > Fungi > Mycelium > Unclassified ...
ACACACACACACACACACACACACACACACACAAAATGTAATATCAATTTCACAAATATAATTTCGTATGTTTATTAAGGAATGATGAGTTATTAATTCTTCTAAAGTATTAAAATATCACGAAATAATAATTCCGCATAACAAATGCAAAATGAATCAATATAAAAAAATATTAGTTTTAAATATAATATTTTTTTTTATTATATGTGACAAATATTATTATGAGCTTCATTAGTAAGACTTTTATGTAATATACAAGGTGTTTCCAAAAAAAGTCACAGATTTTAAGAACAATAAAAGATATATCAAAAATTCTAATATACATAGATCCGAAAACGAATGATTGCTAAAATATTTCTTAGTCTTTTAAATAATAAAACATCGGAATTAGAATAAACAGACATAATTTCGATCAAATCTGACAAACTCACTGTTTTGGACGGAGTATAATCTCATACTAAGTTACTCCTCAGAAATTTACTTAGAAATCAGCTCGAAATTTGTAAACAAAGATCTTTGCAATCGTTTTGAATCTATACTTATTAGAACTTTTTGACTTATTTCTTTGTTGTTCTTAAAGTCTGTAATCTTCAATAATTAAAAGACCTGATAGACTAAATAATTAGAACCAAATTTATTTCAGCGTAAAATAGTTTGTTCTTTATGTAAAAATTGTATTTTAATAAAAAAAGATAAACATTGATTTTTAATCAAGAAATTTTTCTTGCAGTTTTTATCTTTAACATTAAACATTTAAAGAGAGAAGGAGACAAAATATTTAGCTATTACATACGATCCATTTTTGTTGCTGTTAAATAACTGAGCTGAACGATTTTACAAAAAAATTTATCAAAATTTCGATCTCGACAATATTTCATAAACGTATCAATATATTAAAATATTTTATTCTAAGGAATATATTTATTTGTTACAATAATGACACATAAACTTAAAAATTGTGATTCTTTTAGTTATAGAAAAGAATAGTAGAGATAAAAAGAAAAAGAAAAAACATACTTAAAAATTACATACTTTTATTCTTCTACAATCAATTAATACATCAACATTGCATCAAAATTGAAGTTTAATTTAGTGCAACATTTTAATGAATAAAAACATTCAAATTCATTTTTTAGAAAACTTAATTTTTTTATTTGCATTGTTGTAGCAGATGAGCGATATATATTATTATGTATTTAAATGTCTTATCAAACATGTATTAATGAATGATATTCGATTGATGAACGATAACCAATAGGTGCTTTATTGTGAGCGAGTAAATCAGAGAAGGGTATTCGAAAAGGAACAACTGGCATGAATTGTAGTTGAACACACCTTTCGATGACTAAGATGCTCTGACTGATGCCTTTTCATAAGATATAAGCGCTCTGGCGAAGAGCGAACCGGCGCGGCGGGTCAATTAGGAACATTGCTTTTTAAAAATTGATCAATCACTGCTTCGTTGGCGCGGGGGCGCGTGCGCCATGGCAGCTGTTCCCAGGAAACACCTGGGATCAGGATGAGGGTGGATACGGACATTGCTAGTTTCATAAAATCGACATCGACTCTTCTAGTAATCCGACTGTTCGAGATCGCGGGCGGATTTCGAGTTGTACGAGTATTGTATTGCGAAATACGGTTTTGGTAAAAATTCAGACATACATATATTTCAGTAGTGCCACAAAAACATATGACAGCTAAACATTTTTCTTCATAAAATCTGCATTCTCTTCATAAATTTTTAATGTTTAAAATAATAAACTAAAAACAGTTTCTTAGTGATTTTGAAAATAAATTAAAAGTAAAATAAATCAAATAAATTAATAGTAAAAACTTTAAAAGATAAATCATAAAAAAAAAGGTAAATCATTTACCTTTCTATTAAAGAAAGATTTTTCTCTTATTAAGTTACAATTTTTATTTATTTGTGTCATTTATGTTAATTTATCAATACAAATTTTATATAAAATACGTTCTATATATTCTTATTGTTATAAATTCTATTAATAAAAATATCTTAATATTTTAAAACCTGTATTTAGAGAGAATGTGATACGCTTATTTATATTTAGTGCACATTTTCTCTTCCTGCATGATAAAAATCGCCATAAATTTACTCGCCGACATTTTTACACGAGAGGCTTATGCAAAATTTACATGACAGACTATTTACATTTATAATTTGCTGTTCATTAATTTCAGAATCAAGTAATTCCGTTCGTTAAATGATTTATTTTCCATCGTTGAACGCGTATTTGTGATGTAATGGTAGTACTCACAATCGATATTTCAATAACGATAATACATTATCAAATCGTAGATTTCCAATAGTTACAAAATTTTACAGAAACAAGATACAAATTTTTGTCAATAATATAACTAAATTTTTATCATCATCCCGTTAATGATGTGTTTAATTTTACTCATAAGAGACTGTAATTAATTATATTTTTATTTAATATCTTTAAAACAATAATTAATTCACAACTATATACACACGTGTGTGTGTGTGTGTGTGTGTGTGTGTGTGTGTGTGTGTGTGTGTGTGTGTGTGTATAAAATATATTTCATTAAAAAACGGGACTTAAAAATATTTCATTCATCTCAGCTGGGACTATAGTTTTATCAAATCAAAGTATAATGTTTCCCAAAAACATTTCCACAACGACAAAAGATCATAGCAGATGGTAAAGATCGCGATTTTCAAGAAGCGACCTTTTCTATTTCTTTCCGTCGATCGCGAATGGCTTAGTTTAACTCTAGAAAAACCCTCGAAGTCTTCAAGGGGAAGCAAGAAAGGTGGCAAGAAGCGAGCATTGGCCAGGCAAGGGTGGTTTGAGGTTAGGGTGAGGTTTAGGGGGGTGGGGAAGAGGTGGCGAGACCTCGTAAAGGGGGTTTCAGCAGGCGCTGATATAAATTGAGCTTGCCATCAAGGCAAGCGGCGGGATCTGCCCGAGGCCACAAGATATATAGAAGTAGCTTTCAGCACGCCATTGAAGAATAGTCCGACTCACTTCGCGGAAAAACGCCTCGAATCGCCACGAAACGAGATAACGTTTCTCTTTCGTGATTCCGCTCGGGATGGGAGAAGCTTTTCGCGATGAAATCTTGATTCACTGTCTCAAATAGTCGATTTACAGGATTAATATTTTATAACGGATTAATATTTTGTACAACAAGGTAATAGCCTTTAATTCGATAAATCTACATTATCGCATATTAAATATTTAATTAATAAATATCAAATTTAAGCGAAGAAGATTATTCAAAGCGAATTTTGGTATCTAAATATATTGTGAATTTTATAATTAAATTATCATTGGTATCAATTTTTTTCAATAAGCACGATCGATTGCATTATTATTTTTGCATAGATCAAAAAGAAGAAAAAAAGAATTTGATAGAAAAATGAAATAAAAGATCGATAAAAGATAAATAAAAAAACATTAAGATTTTTTTATAAGCGCTTTTATAAATTAAAATTATTATAAATTCGTGAAATTGTTTCCGATCGCTAATAATAAATTTTTATTGCATTTTTCTATACACTTAAATATTTCATCTCCACAATATTATTGATGAAAGCATCAATGCACTTTATCGCAACTATTCTATTTTATATTCCTTAGCCTTATTTATAGTTCAAGAGAAATCTTTTTATAATTAACATGTTTTCATGAGTCAACGAAAGAACGTGCGCTGGATGGACCAGGTGGTGATAAATTTAATGAAAATAAATACTACATAAGTTGTGTTTGCAGGATGTGACCCTGATTGATGACGGTGGTCGGGAGACGGAGTCTGAGGGTAGCAAGACGCATTACCCGGACCGCCCACTGTTTCATGTTGCATTGCGCCATCAGAAGAGAGATTTTCGCTGTGCCATTAGTGAATCACCTGACTTTTAACGTGGAATTAAAAATCGATCATTTTGATATATTATTACGACACGTCTATGTAATATTGCACATGAATATATTACATATTGTTATTTCGAACAATACGAACACATTAATGACACCGATTTAGTGATAAGATTTCTGTTTCTTAATGATGATTCTTATATATTTTTAATTGTTTAAAAAGGTTCTATCATCTACAAATTTTAAAAAATCAACTTTTTAAAACTTTTAGAGTAAATCTCACTCTAAAGAGTAAAATGTGTCACTCTTAAAGATTGAAAATTGAATCGCTCTTTTCCAAGATTGACTTAATTTTCACTCTTTGTAGAGTGAAATTCCATTGTAATGAATTTAGAGAGAAGGACCTTACATTTGAAAATCTCTTCAAATTTAAATAATTTACTTTTTCTTTTATTTTACAAAGTAAAATGCATAAGAATTATCATATATAGATACTAAAAATTTTATATAAATGAGTCATTTTTTACCTTAAATATTGCTAATAAACTTTATTATCTTAATTTACTTAAAATTAAATTTACTTAAAATTAAATATAAACATAGCTTTATATCATTACATTTCACATATTGTAAAAGATATTTGAATTTTTTATAATATATATTTCATACAGCTATACATATATTATAAATATATACTGTATGAAATATATACATGTATTACAAATTTGCATTATTATATAAGGAATTCAAAATGGAAATTCTAGAAATTAAAGGGTAATGGAATTTTTGGAAAATTATATCCCTCTTTTCCAGTATAAAAATTTTACAAACATCCATTACTTGTTGAAAAACAAAAATTAATTAAAATTTATTTCTCTCCGTGTTATCTTTATACAAAACTTTTTAAATATGCGAAATTTATAAAAATGACAGTACTGTTTTACATTTCGAATGTTATTACTGAGAAAATAACTATTTCATTAGCACAAAAATGAGAAATAAGTGGCGCAAGTTTAATGGAAGATTCCAAAAATTTATCATGGCAAGAAGAGAAACGTAAGCAGTTTTTTCTAGAGCACATAATCTCATAAAGGGTTTGACGCGAAACACGACGATAAAATGCATACTCGGTGCTCTCACATGCATCTCGGCCATAAACTTGATCCATTTATACTTTATTATTATTTCACGGGCGCAATATCGTCGGCTTACGATACATGTCGTCAAATTAGCTCGAATTGCTCGTGGAACTGGATTTACTTGTTGGGATAAACTTGCTCGCAAAAGTTTATATGGCACCATACATTTACGAAAAATGTACCTATAATATTACAAATGATATTATTATTATTATTATTAATATATTTTATTATATATTACACTCTCATTAATATATTTATTGTATATTACACTCTCGATAGTGTGAATTCTTCTATATTAAACTATATTATTTAATTTTTTTAATTCTCATAGAATTAATTTCTTACAATTCAAGTATATATGCACATTAAAAATCCTCACAATCAATTCTTTCATTAATCGGATGAACCTATAGATTTTCGCTTCGAAATTATTCAGTATTGCAGACGTCATAACAAAATGGGCGTTAGATGATGCTCCCTCGGGTCATCGCGGCGACACAATTTATCCATCGAGAACCCTAATGCCCTTCCGCGGACCTGTTACCTCGCACGTCTACACGGGGATGCTTTTCTCCCCGACCTTGTTACATACGCGCGCATCCGTATGCGTGTAACGCGTTTCGTGCCGTACCCTATACGCGATATTTTTCGGGCGGCGACACGTAAGAGCTAATATCGCGGCCTATGCATATTTATACGGCATTAAAAATCACCCCTCCCTTAAAATGCATAGACCACTGCATAGCAGAGGCGCTGGATCTTCGCAGCGCGACGCAGAAGCGGGCCGAAGCGGCGGTGGCGAAGCGAGAGTCGCGCACGCGTTTTACGCTTTTTCATCGCTTTCCGAAGTTCCATTTCATACAAGGAAAAGCGAATCGATTTATCATTGCGACTTTTACAAATATTATCATAAATTGTTTCAAAATTTTAAAATGCTAATAATGAGATAAAAAAAAACAACAAACAAAATTTTTACATTTCATTTCGAAACCTTTGCTTTAGATACTTTGAAAAACACAGAGGTATCGTGAAATAAGATCATGTAATACAAACAACTTTCTCGTAACACTGTCATTCTAACGATATCAATATACTAATTACTTTTTTTGCGTAAAATAAAAAAATCACTAATAATTAGAACAAATGATGCTATGAGCGTGAATCGGACCGCAGCCTAGAAGTGGCATAGAAGGGTTAATAATATTTCTGTGTAAATTTTAAATACAAAAATTTTAAATACTCATTTTAAACAAGGCAAATTTAATAAAGCAATTTTAATAGAGCTCTTTCCCTTATTTGTATTAAAATTATAAATTTTTGTATAAATTCATTTTAATACAAATAAGGGAAAGAGTTCTATTAAAATTGCTTTATTAAATTTGCCTTGTTTAAAATGAGTCTTTTGTATTTAAAATTTACACAGAAATATTATTAACCCTTCGATGCCATTTCTAGGCTGCGGTCCGATTCACGCTCATAACACTCATGAGCATCATTTGTTCTTGTTTAACATTTGATAAATAACAAAAACGAAATAATTCAAAGAGCATTGTGAGCGTGAATCACAGCCTTAATATGACATATCCAAGATTTCTTTTATTTTGCTATAATGCTATAACTTTTTATTATAATAAAGATATGTACACTTGCTTGTTAGTTATTATCATTATATCTTTTAATATGTGACGTTTCAATTGAAAAAAAAAACAAAAAAATTGTTACAATATGTTCATTTTTATGCAATATTTTTATATCGCAGATGTCTATGATATTGTGATAGATATGTGACAAACCGCGTAGAATGGCAGGGTTAAGTATCTACAATATATACTAATTGCAAGATTCGTTTCAATGGAATAAAATTCTTTTCCTTTACTCGTCATATATTGATCCATTTCTATTTCTTATTGTTTAGATTTATTTAGATTTATTTTATATCCTGTACATAAAATATGGTCTATTTAATCTATTGCGAGAATTTTCGACGCGATGTGCAATCTACTGCAATCCCTATGGAAGTAAGAAAGAAAGATTAAAGACTATTTATGAAAGATGTTAGAAGAAGATGCCCAACTCTGTGCATGCGACAACGTGACGATGATTTAACGCTCGTTCATGCTCGAGAGTGATTCGCAGTATAGTAACTTGATGCATCGTCGTAAAACACTCGATTGCCGCGTACACATGTCCGGCCGTACGCCAAATGTGTATCCGTCCGCAATGTGAACCGGCGATAATTTATCGCTCGGAAATTTTATAGCTCAATATCGCATCTCGATCATATTCGACTTTCGATACCGCACGCGCGATACCGTAACTCCGCGTTAAAGGTATTGATTTTGCAATAAACGTCCTCGGACTCGCGTTTCCTTTGCGCACAGTCGACCGGCGGAATTATTGACTCTTTGCGGGACGATATTGCTCGAATCGGATATATTCCCTGGCTCGTAATTTCTCGTTCATAAAAGCTTATCGATAATGACAAGCGCGATGTGACAAGGACGGTCCATCCTAATAAATAATTAACATTTTCAAAGGAACACTTTTCCAGTCGCGAGCTGTCGACTCCGGGGATATTCAACTCATTGAAACTTCTCCCTTTGAATCATAACGTTTAAATGCAATAAATAGACGAAGACTTCGCGTTGACTTGTATATAATCATAAATTAATCGTCATTCAGCAATTGTATAATAATAAAAATTAGATTGAAAAATTAATATCTGTCGTAATTATAAAACTCACGAATATGGAAACGTCACTTTTAAGTTGGAAAAAGTCGCGGTAAGTTCTCCGACACGAGCAACGCGAAACCATTTCCCATTTCTCGGGGCAAGACAATAACGAACTACATTTATCCTCGCTGCAGTCACTTGCTTATCCCAAAGGACGGTCGAATGACATCGCCATTCATCCGGTTCCCGGGGGATACTTTGAAAGCAATACTCTGGCACCCGCTACCGTGGACGAGCTACCATCTCTCTCGTGGCATATGTGACTTCTGGAACTCGCGATATATCGAGGCGAGAAAAGTCACGCGCTTAGCCATTGACTCCTCCAAAAGACTATGTCTCTCGTACAGTTACTGTGATTTATCATATCCCCCTGATTTATTCCTTAATTATAACCTAATCTTATTCATACAAAATTAATTACAATCTCACATGTGCGTGCATTGCATTGAGAAAAACATTTTTGGTACTTGTGACTGTAATTACATATCGTGATGATAAATAATTATGATTATTACTACAATAATATTAGTAATAATAACCATATGTATAGTTCTATTAACAAACATACATAGTTTGCAACCAAAAGTGACCATAATTACAGTTATTATTACCAGCATAAAAATGATTTTAATTATTATATTTTATAATTATTTTTGAGACAATCATATAAAATAATAATATCAATAGCTATAATTATAGTCATTTTCAATCGCTAATGTATATTTATTGAAAATTATACATATAATTATTATTAATATTATTATTAATATTATAGCAGCAGTAAAACCACAATTACAGTAACATATAATTGTAATCACAAACATAGAAATTTTTTCTCGCAGTGTCTACGTGTGCGGACATATTTATTGTAAATATTTTCTTGTATTCACTTAAATCTTGTAAAAATTTCCTAAAAAATTCCTAGATTTTCGAAGTATTTTTGTTCATGAATCTAGGTAAGAGATTAACAAATTACTTAATATCACTTTGAGATAAATTGAAATGGAAGTAAGACAAACAATTTAAATCTAAATCTAAAAGAATTTAAATCTAAAATTCCAAAAATTTTTCTAAATATCAATAAAATTTCATCTAAAATTTCAATCTATGATTTTTAAGAGTAAAAAGGAATTCTCCTAATAGATTTTTCCAGATAATAAATATGCTAAATTGCAGATAGGCAATCCTGAAAGCAATAGTTTTGTTGATGCCTTATCTTTTGTGTGTGTGACTGTACTACTCTATTCTCTAACACTTAATTTGCCTTCATTTAATGCCGTATACTTTATCAGTGTTGTACAATAGCAATACATTATTTGTCTCTTAATTATAATCTAATATAAACAAGTGTGAAATTCATATTGCTTTTATATGATCACTTTTTAATTACTGATTAATTCAACAAATATCATATATTCAATAAATATCCAATACTACACTCGAGATAGATGAGGTTTTGCTACAGTATTCTCATATGGCATATAGGAGAATCGCGAAAATATTTTTATGCCACCTAATTTTGGTTTTTATAAATAAAACGGCATTATCGAAAAAATGTTTCGAGAGATACTAGCCATTTTTACATTAATGATTTCACATTGCGATTCCGGAACTCAAACAATCGAAAGAAGTTTGTCGGATCGGTGGTAACACGATTACGGTAATCCATGAAACGATCACGCGCGAGACTAGGTAGTTGTTCTTTTTTGCGGCCCCGAAAGTTCGCGCTCATCGACGAAAGGTCGTGTCCCATAAAATTTCCGACAGTGGCAATCGAAAGGACCCTTCAGCCTAGAAACGAGCAGTTACCTGAGGCAGTTAAGTTAAATGCCTGTTAGCAGACGTTAACTACCTGGCGCTATGGGTTCTATTCCGTGGACGATTGCAATTTTAATCGCCTCTTCATTATGATTAAATTTAAATCGACCATGTGCAGTCTAATAAAGCTCGTTCTATTCAGCACCGCTCTCTCGAAACAGAAAATGTCTCCTGGGCGGATTAAAATACGCGTAATTAAAACCGTAAAGTGCCGATACGCCGCCCGAAATAAACTGTCGGCTTAGTAATAAATGTCCGGTTGAAAAAAGCTTTTCGTCTCAAACTCTCTTTTCTTTTCTCTCTCTCTCTCTTTCTCTCATTGCGGTCTCTCAAATGATTGGACTTTATTTGGAGCATCGAGCACAGCGAATTAATATTCGGGATATGATTGACGGTAAGGAATAATGCCGCTCGCGTGTTCTAAAACCGTGCACATCGCATGAAAAAAAGCCGTTGACCCCGTGCGTCAATCGTGAATTCCCACTGCGAGAGCGACGGAGCCTGCGGCAGACCCACATTATTTCGCATTTTAACACCGCGCAAAATAATACATAATCATTAAACGACGCTTCCATTGAGAAATAATATTCTAAATATTATTGCGAGAGGATGAGAAGAGAGATCTCCAAGGAAAATAGCTTTTCGTTGATTTCCATCAATGTCTTATACTTTTTTCTTGCTTCGATTACAGTAAGGCTCTATCATGGGAAACTGATATCTTAAACCGCGAGCTTATAGATTTTCAATTGGTGCAAATTTTCGTGAATAATTTTATTAAAAGATATTAGAAAAACGTAGTCAGAAAAAGAAACTTCTAAATCCGATAATATCTTAATATATTCAGAATTTTCTATTGATGAATTCAAATCTGGAAAAGCTGGCAAATCTGGAAGAATCCAAATTTTTGAAAATTTGGAAGGAAAAAGCTACATTACATTTAGATTACATTGATAGTCTCATCATAGTGTCTGTTTTTATTTAAACAATTTTTCTCCACTTTGCAAACTGTTTCCAATGTAAATTAATTTTAATCTCTGTTTAACTTATTCTTCATCTTTTTCTAAATTCTTATAACGAAAAAAATGTGAAGTTGAATCGAGATTAAAGTTAATCTATATTAGTAGAAACAGGCATTAATCATTTCAAGTGTATTTTTTATTGAGCTTGCAATGTTAAATAAATTTATATAATGTCAAATTACATCAAATTATATCCAATAAGTTATTTTTATCTCTATAGATCGCCGCTGTTCCTACTCAATATACGTCATTATTTTAACTAAAACAGTAGAGTTAAACAATTTAATTTAAGAAAATGTATCAAATTTGATTCAAATTTAGTTTATTATTTACTAAGTGCATTCGTTAACATGAACGTTGTTTATTTTGGAACTAACTACAGAAATAGATTGATTTACATTTTGACATATATAGAAGTTAAAAGTAACAAAATGTTACTTAACTCGAGGGATTGGATTACCATTGCTCTTTTGATATCTAACAGTTAACCATTCATTGTCACTACAGGTTAAAATGTAATCCGAATTTCGGACCGTATAATTTTATGCCGTAATCGAATTTTATGTGATATCAATCAGAAATTTGAAGTTTCCTTTGTCAGTTGAGACACTATTCAAAAACGTATCGGTACATGTGTGGCAGATGTTTGAAGAGAAAATAATACTTCTTCACATATCGAAAAAAAATTTTTTTTTAAACGCGCATTAGTATATATTTTTATTTGAAAGTACTACAGGGTGCGTCACTAAAATCCGAACAAATCGAACAATTTCTTTAAACTAAATGTTTTTAATGAAAAATTAAATATTACAAAAAATCCTTGTACATAACACTTGGGGGATTCCTGTAGAGCACAATTATTCGATATATCCCCCATTAGCTTGAATGACGGCCTCTAGTCTCGGTCTCGTTCGCACACACGCTGTAATGTAGCGCTATCGTATGCCGACGAATGCTGCCTCAATAGTAGTCCTTAGTGACGTCACATTGGCATGCCGAGACTTGTTTATGATCCTTTCAACTACACTCCATACGTAATAGTCCAAGGAATTTAAATCTGAGCTATTGGGAAGCCAGAATGGAAGCCGAGGCGAGCAACTCGGATTGTCCTGAGCAGCCTCAGAGAGCATCTCGTATCTTTAATGTGTACGATTTGTATTGCATTCGAAGGTCCTCCTCGGCGATTTGACGCATTATTGGCTCGCTACACCAACAATCGATACTAATTTTCGCAACGATTGCCCTGGATCATCCGAAATCAGCACTTGAGTCCTTTCAACGACTGCGGGGGTCCTCGCGGTGCGTTCTTTCGAGTGATTCTTCCTCGGCATACTGGAACTTTCCGTTAGATTGTTCTAAAGTCACAACATCATAAACGGTTGATCTCGGATATCCAAAGAACCGAAATAAATAAAGAATTATTTCTGTTGCTGAGCGCCCAGGCGAAGGCTTCGATCGCGGCTCTTCGATTATACTCCGCATTTGGTTTCAACATCGCGGCCATTTTGAGAATATGATTGTTTACTAGAAGTATCAGACTTTCTCGGACGCCAACAACAACCTCTGGTGGAGGCACAATATAGCAGAAAATTTAAATTGAAATTTGTCCGGATCCACCCTGTACATTTTAGAAGTACCACCCTAAAATTTAAATTAAAAAGTTAAAAAATAAACAAGTTTGATTTTTTTATTTCTTATATCTTATAATTCACTTTTCTTATGTGTATTTGTATGTCTTCAAGAATGTTTTGCATACATATTGTTATTTAATAACATATTGTTATTTGATTCGTAGTGTTGTCATTAATAAGAGACATTCTATAAGTATATTTCGTAAGTATATTTCAAAATATATATTTTTTTTATTCGTATCGACAGATAGTTTTAAAATGGCAGCATTAATCGGCGAATTTATGATCTGTGTGATAACCATGAAACTCTATGAAAGTGTAATAACAAAGGATTCATAAATGATCGTTTGCGATTTTAAATTGAAGACTAACTAAAAATATAAAAAATTACTTAAAAAAAAACAGAATATCCACATTATCATTCTTTTACTTTATACATTGCTAGAATATCGTATTGCCTGTATTCTTGCCCAACAAAAATTATTAATCGCAAGGGGGTTTTAATAAGTTATTTTTCGCACTTATAAAAAACAGTTGTCGCACGCACATTAAATCCAAGAATTACAAGACTATTTCGATGCAGTCGAAGAAGGAAGTTGGTTGCGCTTAGTGATACCGCTTCACAAACCGGGTAACGCGCCGGGGAGGATGTGAGAGTACGTGAATTACCCTTTTTTATTCGAAAATGATAAAACTCGGTCTAATGTAAAATTCATTATGTCCATTATGACTAATTAAGCGGAGCGAACACTCACCAAAAATCCGTGCATTTTTCAGCGCTAAAGTCGGCGGCTCTTAATTATTTTATTTCGGACAAACGCGCAAATCCCTGGTAATTCGCTATATTCTATATTCTACACATACGTCAAATCTCGCGGTGCTATCGCGGGAATGTGCGTATCGCCGATACGCGTCTTAGGACAATACATATCGTCGCGCTAACGAGTTCGCAACGCAACAATAATTGCATTAAGACGTTAATTAAATGTTACACATAATTTCGAATAGCTGCATAATGCCACTTCGAAGTAATTGTTGTTTGTACAGCAGTTCTCACGATGCGTTACCCATGCAATTTAATAGTTGTTCATTAACGGGAATTAGAGATGGAGCAGCAATTACGCCTCTCTTCGTGCGATAATAAATTACAAATCGATGAACCGTAATATTTCATTACGCCAGCCCAAGTATTTTGTTGCTAATCAGAGATGCTTCCCATTGTTCCGCCGCATTGTGCTCGATCGGAAAAATGGTGACTGATTAATCTCTCCGTGCGACCGTTCGCTCTACCAGCAGTAGATGTGTGTGTGTGTGTGTGTGTGTGTGTGTGTGTGTGTGTGTGTGTGTGTGTGTGTGTGTGTGTGTGTGTGTGTGTGTGTGTCATGTGCTTTCGATATCTCTCTCGCGCGTGTGATATCGATCGTTTTTTG
>Ga0157363_1003897_pt1 | contig 13636 bp, 11 predicted proteins | sample AttsexASBM1_FD_111477 | JGI IMG/M metagenome (GOLD analysis project Ga0157363, IMG submission 111477) | Fungus gardens microbial communities from leaf cutter ant in Ribeirão Preto, State of São Paulo, Brazil - Atta sexdens ASBM1 | ecosystem: Host-associated > Fungi > Mycelium > Unclassified ...
ATGGGAAGTACTTTGAAGGGGACAATATCACTTTTGATGAATAAAACTTGTATTTTGAATTTTCTGAATGAATTCCGGGAACTTTTTGATCAAGTTTTAGTATAGTGTTGATATACAACACAACTGAATAACATTTGTCAATATTTTACAGTCTTTGAAATCTTACGTTGAATTTTTTGCGATGGCTTTACGTTTTTAATTCCGAGGTTCAAATTGGACAGATTTGTTCTGAAAATTAATTTGCAAAAATAAAATAAAAAATTAATGTAATACCTCTCAGGTCTGATTTCATATCATCTTCTTTCTTTGAATTAATGTTCATAATACGCATATCCATTTCTTGACCTTTTTCCAAACGCAGTCGCTTCGTAGATCCCTTTAATATAAAAAAATGTCAAAATTCAATATTTATGTATAATGCAAATAATGCACTTTTTTAAATTGATCAAGTATAGAGATTAATATAAAGGTCACTACCTTGTATGATCTGTTATCTCTTCGCCCACCTTCACCTTCATCTTCACTATCACTATATTCATTCTCATGTTGTATTCTCTTATCTAAATCACGTTGAGGCAATCTTTCATCAAGATTCATCTTCTCTTCAATTTCTGAATCTTCAATAACGGCACCATCTTCTGGTATTGCCTGAACTTGTACGCCAGGTGCATGAGGTAGCATTCTCAGGTTTTCAAATAACCTTGTTCTATAATAAAAATCAATGACGAATTAGTTTGTTAATATTAGAGGAAAACCCCTTATTATGAGATAAGCAGCTAATATGAGATAGTGGCGTTTCTGCTAAAATAAATGCTATCTATTGATCACCATGAATTTATTGCTTTTAGATTGAGAACTATTTAATGGAAAATTCATTATTAGATCATGCCTGCAGTCATTGTAAAAAAAGATTTTAGAATTTGAATATCTTCAAGTTTCATTGAACCTTTAAAACTTATTTATCATTTAAAAATTTTGGCAATAAATTCTTCATATAGTGATAGAGTAAGGTCGTACTAATAGAAAAATATATGTTGAATTGTTTAATTACAGAAGTTAGAATTGATGATCATAAAACCATATAAGACATGGAAAACGTAATATAGAGTAGAGATATAGAGTATTTCTGATATGAAATAATCTATGCTCCTATGTCATATCCTATGAAAATCATTGCTAAAGTATAAATGTTATTGTACAATAATAAAAAGACAACTGGAATGAACATTGAGTGTCTATTTCTGAGATACTTGGTTCCAATTACCTGAAGACGAATTCTGAATATAATCCATTGCATTCTTATTTTTCGCTTATATTGGCTGTTTGTTTATATTTTAGAAACATTAAATAAAGTTTTTTAATTGCAATACTGATGTACTTTGCGTTTTATTATCGATTTCTCGGAGCATCTCATATTAGGAGAATTTTTTGATTTTACGATTTGCTCACTTTTTACATTTCTTTAATTAAAAAAAAAATAGAATTTGAATTAAATTTTACATAACATCATCTTAAAGTTTATTAAATTTCCTTCAAAATAACCTATTATTTTTTTAATTCTCCATACGCGATATCTCATAATGGGGTCCTTTCCTCTACATATAAAAACAAATTACACATAGAAATGAAAATTAGAACTTACTTAATTTTATCGAGATATTCGGAAGTGTTTTGATTTGTCATATTTGAAGGACTAATATGCAATTTAAAGTCAGGGCCAAAATATTCAAAGTAATCGTTATATGGAAGCTCGTTAGCGATTTCACATCCGAGAGCCACTGATGTTTCATATGTCCAACATCTGGAGACATTTCTGATAGTATAACCACCACCTCCCACCATCAAAAAAGGTAAATTATATCTTTTCACAAACTCTACGCATTTACCATGGCCTCTCACAGTTAAATTAAAGCATCCCAATCGATCACCTACATAATGATTGATATTTGCATTGAAAATTATGTAATTTTATTTTTGTGACATATAATTTCTCTTTTAAAAAAAAATCTTACCTGTTAATGAGTCTGCTCCACATTGTAAAACAACAGCAGAAGGTTGAAATGTCTCCATCACTTTAGAGATGATAGGAACGAATATCGATTCATAACTTTCATCATCCATACCATCCCTTAAAGGTATATTAACTGCGTAATACTTTCCCTGTTAGTAATGACAAAGAGAAACTATATATATTAGTAATGCGTTAATATTTCAAATAAGTAATACTATAGAGACTATATTATTACAATATTTTAATAACTTTTTTTACCTTTCCTGCTCCCATATCGCGAAGATCTCCTGTTCCAGGGAAATATTCGCCATATTTATGAAATGATACCGTCATTACTCTATCTGTTGTATAAAAAGCTTCCTCTACACCATCGCCATGATGAACGTCAATATCGATATATAAAACTCTCTGATGGTATTTTAGCAATTCTAAGATCCCAAGTACAATATCATTTACATAGCAAAAACCAGAAGCTTCGCTCTTCTTCGCATGATGTAAGCCACCACCCCAATTGATACAAATTTCTGAGGCTTGCTTGTTAAGTTTAACAGCAGCAGCTACAGATCCACCAGCTGATAATTGACAAAATTCGTATAAACCATCGAAAACAGGGCAGTCTTCTCCTACGTTAACTGTCCCACAAAGAAAAAAATATCAAAATGTTTCAAAAAACATCATTTCAATCATTATTATTCAACAATAATGTCTTACATCGTTGCATTTGTTTATTGTATTCTCCCATATTGTCTGGTCGTATTGATCTCAAAAATCTGATGTAGTCATCGCTATGAAATTTTGTCATTTCTTCTGCTGTAGCTTTATGAGGTCGCTAGACAATAAAATGTAAATACATTATAATAACCACAATAAATAAACCACAATCAATAAATATATTTTGATAGAAAACTATAAACAAGTAAAAAGATGAATACATAAATGGAAGATAATTATAAAAATGTATTTACGTATATTTCCATCTTTCTATAAAGACCATAATTCAAGAGTAAATTATGTGTCATCCGTATACGATGTGGCTTCATAGGGTGTCCTTGACCATAATAATAATTTCCAATGTCACCTGGTTAAATTGAAAACATGCTTAAATAAATCAAAACAATATATAAAGTCTCAAATTTTTCATTATTATCAATAGATGTGTTTTAGTGAAGACTACAGTATACCGGAATATATTTGAGAATCTTTCGCCACTTTCTACAAAAACTATATTATTTTCCATTATGTTGATTAAATTATCAATTCAATACAGAAAATATTTTTGAGAATATGTAAAATATATTGGAAAAATAACTGCATTATCATAGTTTATTGTAATTACACTTGAATATACAGATACATAATAGCTATGTAACCAAGAACGGCTGACGCTACAGTCGCGCGATAGCATGATCGAGAGTTTGTTGACTTAACCATGCGAAAATCATATTATCAAACATAATGAACATGCAAATCTCAGTTTACGGCGCCGAGACAATCGTGCTTCTTACTATCTGTCATCTATCAAGCGGAAAAGAGGCTGATTAGTGGCCAAATGTCAAGTAAGATAAAATAGAGGTGTATAAACGTGAGAAGTGCAACATATTTCGACAAGGTTCCAAGGTATATTTCTGTGGTTTTAGAGAGCTCTTTTAGTACTTACTATCATAGTAATAACAGACGCGCTTCTTGAATGGCTGCATGGCCATTTCTACGGATTCTGCTTTCGTTAAAATCGGATGAAACTGGATGAAACACTTGATACGAAATTAAACGAAGACCATGGGTAGTGGCTTATACTGACAACTGTACACAACTATATTCCAATATACATGTCGTTCAAATCCGCCAGAATTCGCTTTCATTCGCTTCGATTCACTTGCATCATGAGACCGAGAGAGGAACTAAACTGTGCCTCTCCTCTCTCTCTTTACCCCACAAAGATGCGTCCCAGTTCCAGCGACATCTGGTGGTCTATTTTCTGTTCCTGCACTAAACTGTTACTAGGAACTCTCTTTCTCGCTTTAAACAAATATCAAATATACATCTATCTCACTTTGAAGCGGGGAGCACAGACTCTTGCATAACGCATAACACGTAATGCATAAGAAATTGAATCAATCAAAGTCCTTCATTTCCTTCCTTTCCATGAAATAAAGAATTATGATTGTTTGAATTTCTTCAAATTCAAAAGTGTACATTAGAAAACAGACCTGTCTTGGGTTAAAACTAAAAGAGGCTTCACTCAATAAAAAGAACAGGAAACAGAGAATGGAGAGATAAGAATTTCAACCTATCAGAAATCATATATTGTGGAACACAGTTTCCGATAGGTTGAAATTCTTATTCTCCGTTCTTAGTTCTTTTTATTGTGCAGAGTCCCAAATAGTCACGTGACTACATGACAAAGTAGCGCTAAATTCAAATCGTGCTCTCGAAGAAATATTTTGGAGTGCTTCTCACTTTTGAAAGATTAAAAATAAAGATGAAAGATTAAATATAAGATTAAAAAATTATTGGCACGTTATCATCACTATCAATATGTATTACTATTAGATTAGGGAAAATGTTCCTTAACAAGTAAAAAGACTTTTAGCAATCCATAGCAGCATATACTATTTTTTAAAAAATTGATAATTACGCCACTTGATAGAGCAATGCTTCAGCTTTAAGAATCTGTATTTTTAATTATAATATTTAATTAATAATATTTTAATTATAATAATTAATTATAATACAATGATTTTTAATGGAGTTACGAGTAATAAAGTCAGAATATTTGTTTTTACTTAATTCGCGAGTAACTCAGGAACAAAAAAATCATAGAAACATTTTTACAAAATAATTTTGTAGAGAAAGCTTTAAGCTTTCACGATAGATAGTCGAAAATTTGCTCAAATTTTTTTTGGATATGCTACAGAATAATACCTACAAAGTAAAAAGAAAATTTTTTTTCAGTTCGTAGTTTTTCTATATACCTATACATAAAAATTAAACTCACATAAAAAAAAATATATAGCAACTATTCAAAAGAGAGCTTTAAAACTTTTTTAAATTTAAATTTTTATCATTTTTAACGAAAATATTTGATGAGGAAAGGTCTTTTTTTATCAACTTGTGAAAAGATTTTCTCTAACTCAATATGAATATTATAATATTAACAAAATATAAGTACATTTAAAAAAAGGAGAAATAAAAAGAACTATAATTGAGACTATTATAGGCCGCAGAATTCTTAGAACTTTCAGGAGTATACGCAGAGTGGAAAGATGGCAAACAGCCAAAAAAGCTGGAAAACAGAACAGAACATGTATGTAAATATGTAAAAAGTGAAGGGAATAGCGAGATATTTAGAGGCATAATTGAGGTTTAAGTAAAGTTCAGTCTTCTCTTGAAAAGTTGTCATTTTGATACGAAAACGTTCTTGTTTTACATAGGCAAGCCGTTGTACATAGCAAATTGTAATAAACTCTATGTAATACAAACAACATCCCCCGTTCCCCGAATGGAACTCGTTCCCGCGACGAGGCTACCATCCGAGAATTGGAGTTCAGCGGTAATATAGAACGTTCGGTAATTTATTCAATAAACATACAACAAGATCTCATATTCCTCTTTTTTTTCTTTTTCTTTTTGTTTTAACCGCGTGTCCAAAAAAAGGCACACACTTTTTTTTACACACATACACACATACACACACACACACACACACACACGCACGCACGCACGCACGCACGCACGCACGCACGCACGCACGCACGCACGCACATATACGCACGCACGCACGCACATATACACACGCACACACACATCTTAATATAATACAGCGATATACAAAATTAACGTTTTGTAATGTAGATGTTGACGCGTCGCCACCCCATATCGCTATTGGTATAATGTACAAAGCGAGTGTACCGTAGTGTATTTGTGAACATGCATCATAGTACGCAACCCTGCTCCGGTCTAGAAAAATCTACATCTCAATGAGTTAGCATTTAAACTGACTAGATCGACTCAGAATACTTGGAGCTTCTTTGTACCATTCAATTGTCCTATCTATATATGATGAAAGTGTCAAAGTCGGTTAAGACACTTTTTTTCGGAACGAATCCTGATATTCAGCAAAATTTGTTTTCTGATTTTTTTCAAAAAAGACAAATTCTTCTAATAATCGGATGTACTTGAAAAATCATTTTGACATTATATACTCGATGCTAAAAATGCTAGACAGTTATGCATATTTGAGACATTCAATTTTATATCCAGATAATTACATAAACAATAATTGCTTAAATATAAAAATACATCATAACTGTATGTAACTCTATTTCTTTTAATTCAATCTTCTTTAATATAATAAAATGCATTTAGAAAAATCATTTACTGAATCGCATTTATTTCTTTATTTCATGATCGAAAATGTGTTAGCGAACGATTCTACGCTAAGTGTTTTAATTCTGATTATCTGATCTGATTTGACGATCAATGATGATGGAGGACAATTTTGTATCTTAGCACACATTTTGATATCAATTGCGTTCGCCACATTTGATTGATCGCATAGAAACTATACCGGGCAGGGAGGGAGATTGGGAATAGCACATTAATTCGCCTAGAACTCGACTGCGACCATATTTATAATAACAAGATCGTAGTAATGAGAAATAGAGAGCACAAAATATCGCAAGTACTCCTGATCAGGATTGATATATTGGAGAGAGAATAAAAAAAGTTTAATCTAAAAGATATTTTGAAAAAGAGAGAAAGAGTTATAATTTACTTTCATTATTTCTTTCTTATTAAATTCTCCATTTACTCAGATTTTTTCTTGTTTTCGAATTAAATATAATTATTTCTAACTCGTGCAGGAAAAATTCATTAATTATAGAAATTAACAAATAAATAGAAAATAGTTTAAATATGCATTATGTAGCAATCCTGATCATCGGACAAGACAACTGGATGTACAAATGTCCACATAGTATGCAGGCGAAAGTTTCAATTCGTATCAAGCATATCATGAATTTCATTGTTAATTAGTTTGACACCAATTATTAACTACAAAATCAGGTCGATTTTAACCAAGCAGGAAGGTGTTTTTTTCGGCTACTACGCATATCAGCAGCAACATCAAGAGGAACAAATTCATCTTGGCGTTTGTCGCCAAACCGCATTGATCCTTGATGTCACTCTCGCGAGGATTCGAACGTATACAAGACTGTGGTCGTTTTCGCTTGAGACCAGTAAGTGCCTTCTGACAAACCAACGTATTATTCTCGTAAATCACCTCCTCGGGCTTGACACTCAATATCGGTGATGTTGTGTCTCCACAATTGGTATTCACCACCACTAACAGCATATTGCTATAAGCTACCGATTGTACCATGTACCACCTATGCTCGCAATCCATGTCCATGTCATATGAGTCAAACGAAGCGTTTCGCAGGTACAAATATATCTGCAGATTCAATGCATAGATATCAAAATAACTTACTAGAAATACTCTAATTTTTAGAAAAATTATCTTAGAAGTAATAATATTATTTAGTAATAATATTATTTAGAAGTAATAACATTATTTACAATGTATCTCATTACTCATTTTCCTGACCAACTTAGAACCAATTTTAGTAAATCCAATATTATAATTATATATATAATCAACATTATAATTATAACATTATAATTATATAATTAATAATTTTAATTTAGTACCTATGTATCTTTTAAATTAAAGTTTACCTCTTGATCGCACACTTCTGGGCGTGTACGATTGATCAGAATATTTTGATCAAAGTTTAATCTATCGTCTTTGTCAGTGATTGGTGGTTTCTCCTCATTCTCCTCATCATCATTATGAACAGCCGATTCATCGTCGCTAACATAGCTATAAGCTTCCGCGTTTTCATAATCTAATATGCCCGTTCTTGCCCAAGCCCAAGCAGCATGACCGATCATCCACGACAGTGCTGTCTGCAAATGCTTCCATGGCTGCAACATGACATTTTGCCATTTAATTTTTAAATTAACAGAATTGTAACATATATAATTAGAAATTTTATGATAGCTTAATTATAATATTTGTTGTTAAGATTTAACTGTCGTTTATATTTCTTCTGAAAAAGAAAAAAGAGACATGTGTACATTATCTAATTACATTAGCAAAAGTAATTAAGATCTCTTTAAAATTTTTCAAATAAAATTAATTAATGACTGTTATAGCATATACAAAACGAGATAGCTCAGCTTTTTTTTGACTAGCATTCTTGACACTTACAAGTGTACAAATATGAAATGACGATTTTTTTCCCAAAAAAAACACGTTAAATTCGGAAGAATGATAGAAAGAGATTTATTCAAAGTATGCTCCATTGCTAGTTACATATTTTTCCCATCTTTCGGGCAATTTGTGGATACCACGCCAGTAAAAATCTTCCCCTTTTGCCGCGAACCATTCATCGAGCCATTTTTTCACATCTTCGTACGAATCAAAGTGCTGCTCAGCAAATGCGTGACCCATCGATGTAAACAAGTGGTAATCGGAAGGAGCCAAGTCTGGTGAGTAAGCCGCATGGGTAGAACTTCCCAGCTGAGTGCTTCCAACGTGTCCCGAACTAGTTTTGCCGTATGTGATGGAGCATTGTCATGGAGAAAAATGATCTTGTGTTGCCTCTTTTAGTATTCTGGTCGTTTTTTAAGCAGCGAACGATCAAATCGATCAATTGTTGTTGATAGCGTTTGGTATTAACCGTTTCGCCAGGCTTCAATAGCTCATAATAACCACACCCTTCTGATCCCACCAAACACAGAGCATCGTCTTCCTGCCAAAGTGATTCGGTCTTGCTGTCGATGTGGATGATGCGCCTAGATCTACCCATGATTTTTTGCGCTTGGGATTCTCAAAAAAAATCCACTTTTCATCCCCAGTAACGATACGATGCAAGAATGACTTTCTTCTATATCGTTCGAGCAAAATTTCACATGTGTTTTTGCGCCTCTCCATCTGTCTCTCGTTCAATTCATGTGGCATCTGCCGACTTTTTGAATCTTTCCCATCTCTCGTAGGCGATTAGAAACAGCTTGTTGACAAACGCTCAATTGCTCTGCGAGTTGTTTTTGTGTTTGTGAATCATCTTCATCCAGCAATGCTTGCAATTCCACGTCTTCGTACTTTTTGGGGGGTTTCCCGTGTTCCTTGTCTGCAACATCGAAATCTCCAATTTTGAAACCATCGTTCACACATTTTTTGTGATAGAGCATGTTCATCATAAATTTCTCCAAGTAATCGGTATGATTCCGCAGCAGGTTTCTTCAAATGAAAACAAAAAATTAATGCTGTACGCGAATGCTCTTTATTTGGTACAAATTTCATCATATTAAACACAGCAACACAATACTATGCAAACAGTTTTCAATCAAATCACTTTGCGCGTTTGACACTTGTTGATGGTACAATAAAATGGCGTATAATGTTAAATCTTTGTACTTCACACTGCATTGGTTCTCAAATCGTCATTTCATACTTGTACATCTAGTAATAGTATATTGCAATTGAAAGTGCTCACAGTAAGAAGAATGTTGCCGGCGTTGTTGGTTTGTGAACTTTTGAAGCACACCGCTTGATAATCAAAGATCCTTATCTTCTCGAAGACACCATCTTTGACTAAGCTGCTCATTATCGGACCTCTGACATCACCAAAAAATTTACCAGCGTCTGTCTCGTCCTCGGCGGCGATTATGTAGCCGTTATTGTCAATGAGATAGCATGCCCAGACTTCATCGCCGCAGTGTTTATGACAATTACCATCGCAGTTAAGCGTTATGTTCTGGAAAAGCGCTTGCAAGGCAGTGTGCTGGAATTGAAAGCCGACCACCATGGCCGGTGCCTTCCCCTTCGCGTTTTCTATAAATTTATTTTTGCAGATTTAATATCCTGACATATCATTATATATACGTATCATTTGTATCTAAAGCAAGTTATCTGACTTACTAAGTCTTTCCATCTCATTAAAGTCATTAAATTATTAAATTTAAATTAATGTTGGAGCTAACAATAATTACTTACTTAAAAGATGTTTCAAATATGGATCTTGTAAATATTATGAATTATATTGATCCCATGTAATTTTGGATGATTTGTTTCTATCTCAGTATTTAAGAAATTAAAAAAAATAAGATAAATAAATATAATTGAGTTCTCAATTAAACTTATTCGTCTTTCTTATGTTCTTTCGCTTATCTTAATCTCATTTTAATATTTCGGAATTAAAAAGAAATATTCCTCTTCTATTTTGATGACAGTTTAAATATCGATTATTAACTTACCAATAAATACAGCACGACTGGCAGTGACTAAAGTGGAATTGTTGGCACCCTTATCTTTGAGCGGTACGGAAAAAACGAAACTATCCTCATTTATGTAGTATTGCTCGACCGCTCGTTTATACCACACTTCGTCGATAGCATGAGGATACAATTTACTGAAATGATTCTCTGGCAGCGACATATTCTCATCTACTCGAAGAAAATCTTGCCATCTGGTCAATCCATTATGTGTAGCCATAAACGCCAAGACTACCCCAAAGCGTTGTTTGAACTGCTTCCTACGAGAGAAGACACTTCAGAAATAGCGATTCGGATCGTCTACGACTCGAACTGGCGTTTACTTATACTTTTTTGAAAAAATCATTTTAAGATATTTGATATGTAACTATAATACAAGTTATACAGGTCTCAAAAATTTGTATGCAAGCTCGCAGCTCCTTTGCGCCACCTCTATGGGATTTGATTTGAAAAATCCCAAGTTCAAATAAAGAAGGATAAAAAATTATGTCACAATTATTATCTTTGATTTCATAACAATAATTTATTATTTGATTCATGAAAAACCAGATGAGTTATATCTTATTACAAATAAAACATGATTTTACCATTGTAGCATTATATATATTTTATATATATTTTCTTGTTAATTACTTATTTAAATTAAATATTGAAATAAGATTGTAAAAGATTCAACTATCAGAGAAAAAACTGTCTTTTTATAGAATGGCGCAAACGAACGAATAATACTTTTAAAAAATGCTGTAAAGCATTCGAAGCAATCGAAATCAATTGCACGTTGGAAAAATCTTCTTGCTTTCGCAGATCGTTCGCAAAGCGTTCTTCTTCTTCAGATCTTCTGATCCTGAAAGATGGCAATCGCCCTACGACTTGCAAGCTAATTAGCGCTGATTCCAAGTGTCGAAAGTGATGAAGAGAGAAAGAGAGTAAGAAGAAAAAAGCAGAAGAAAAGAAAATAAGATTATATCGCATAGAAATATTAATTAATATACTGAATAAGTACTTTACAAAAAAGATAGCAAATTAAATTAAGAAAAGAAAAATCGCGAAAGATACAAGATTCTCTATCAATTTTTCTGTAAAATTTATATACATATATATAATACAAATTTTTTAATTTTAATTAATTAGAAAGAAGATAATAAATACAGTTCCCTAATGAAAAATGAAACGAAGTTCTATGAAAAAACGAGAGAGGAAAAAATAGAGTTAAGAGAAGAGAAAGATAGGGACAACCGACATTTGCATTATAATGTACGAACGGTTGAAAGTTAATTCGTTATTTTCTAAGAATGTAAGGTGCGTTGTGATGGCGTTACCTGGTCATCTGATTCATCAGCCTAGCTAAAGGTCTGCATGGCGTCAAAGTGGTAAGACATTAGTCAAAAGAAATAGGTGAATTTTCTATCCTCATAGAAACAAGACAGAGAAATTGAAAAGAAAGAACTGTGCATAAAATAGAGAACTAAAATAAAAACACGGGACGGAGTGTTTCAAAATGAGCACGTGTAAGTTTTAACTTTGACAAGGAAATAATGGTAGAGAAAGAGCGATGTCTCCGTCCTAAAGATGTGTTGAGTAGCGATTAATCGTTCCAACTTTATTTATTTTACATTATAATTTATTTTTTATATTTTATCTTTACAAAAATTTGCTAGATAGATTTTTGATAGATTATCAATAATCAGGTCACTGTTTAATATTAAATATTCGTTATAAATTCAGAATTTAAATCTATCCAATTTTTGTTATAATTCTGTTCAATAACTTCTTTATAAATTAATTATCAAATAGTGATAAAATAATGTTAATTTTAATGTAAGAGTAAGATTAATTATAGAGTTATATCTATATAAGAATAAAAACAATATGAAATATGCGAGTATTACAAAATGCGAGTAGTTGTATTAGAGTTTTGTGTTATTTGACCGATTAATCGCGCGCTAGTTTATGCGAATAATAGGGAAAAGGAAAATTCGTTGTTTTTCCAAGTAGTCTAGTCATGCTATGTAAAGCACTCTTATGTTAGCTAATAAATCGAAATTATGCTCACCCTGATTCCTTGGTGCTGGGATTTGGTGGGATTTGCTGGGCAAACCACTCGGTTACCTTAGCATCGTATACTAGACTGAGCAGCAGATTCCTGTCACAAAAGTATGAATTCTTGTTCTCGGCCTTGTAGGGCTTAGCTGTCACACACAAAATTTAAATGCTATTAATTTTAGTATTGTTAGAAACATTTTTATTAAAGCAATGCTAAAGATAAACAATAAATATGTATAACAAGAAATTGCATATAATAAGAGATGGCGTACGATTAGAGCTGTGATTGGAACTCGTAGCGGAGTGTTCTGGCGGTTTGGATCGTTGCTTCATGTCGATCCACTTCCAGCCTGGTAGGCGGGTACGCTCCAGAAAATGTAGGAGCTGTGATTCCGAGGAATTGAACTTATGTTCACCCTCGTAATGATACCTAACATTTACAATAGAGTTTGTGTATAAATAAATCCATAAGATTGTCGCATTTCATTAGTTTAATCTATTTTTCTTCGCTGAACATAAATTTCATTTTAATATAGCTAAAAAGAACAAACTTTACATCAATCAGAATTATTTTAAAAATTCATTCAGGACTTACTTGCAATATAGCCAATGGGGATGCACCCGCCAGTTACTACCCGCGAAATAATCTGTCACGTTTTTCCCTACAATAGTTCAATTCGTTCAAATTTGACATAAGTGATCAAGGTCAGCGACGAAAGCCTCGATAAGTTGAAAAGAAAAAATAATAGTTCAATTTAATGTCCGAAGCAGAAATTGAAATTGTTATCATCTTAATAAGATAATAATTTCATAAAGTGATAAAAAAAAAATTTTAAACTAATCGCTCTTTTATCTATTATGAGTAAAAAAATATTATTTGTCGCTGCGAAAACCAAATTAGCAAAAGGGTCGCAGATCTTTCTTAGAATTTACAATGTTAATGCAAGTGTTATGAGATGTATGTACAGGGCTTTGTTTAGGGTAAGCAAACTTTCCTATCGGGAACTTTAGACTTATATAAAGCATTTAGCGACAATGTGAATTTCACAATCGATGCAATACAAAACTTGTTTGCAAATATCTTTGCGACTCTAAACTGCGTACGAAGTGGAAACTTTACAGCAAAACATTGCAGCTTGCAAACTGTCATATGTCTATACTTTGAATGTAATCCCATAAAACGGGATTATATTTAAAGGAAAAATATATGTTTCGTGAAGGTTTTCATAATCACATCATTGAATC
>Ga0157363_1003899_pt1 | contig 13635 bp, 7 predicted proteins | sample AttsexASBM1_FD_111477 | JGI IMG/M metagenome (GOLD analysis project Ga0157363, IMG submission 111477) | Fungus gardens microbial communities from leaf cutter ant in Ribeirão Preto, State of São Paulo, Brazil - Atta sexdens ASBM1 | ecosystem: Host-associated > Fungi > Mycelium > Unclassified ...
AAAACCCAATTTCCATAAAAATTTTTTTTAAAAAAAAAAAAAAACAACCCCAACTTTTTTTTTTTTGTAATGACTCCAAAAAAAAAAATCATCATCGTCATGACTCATAGTCTGAGAGAACAGAGACCTTCGATTTGGAAATCAAAAATCAAAATGCAAGGTCCGCTGTCGGCGCAAATGACTAATACAAGGGACTCCCCATGGGAAAAAAAGAAGAGAGAGAGAGAGTGCGAGTGTGAGTGTGAGTGTGGGTGTGTGGAGAGTGAGTGAAAAAAAAAGTCGAAGCACCAAGAAGAACACACCAAGACGCTTCAATCAGAAAAAGTAAACAAAGCACCCATCATCACCATCATCACCATCATCAATCCATACCCTCGGCTCGATCTCAAATAAAAAAACCCGCCAAGGCTATTGGGGGGGGGGAGGAAGCTGGAGGGAAAGCAATTCAATCACACGACCACCCCCCCCCAATCTTTCTATATTTGTACAAGCACGTTTCCTTCGGCAAGTCCCTTATCTCTAGAGGCCACTAACCCCGAAACCGGCACCAACCGACTTGATTCAACGGAGGCTTTTCCTGGAAGGAAAAAAAAAAACCGAGTCCAGACTCTGTCTATGACGGCAAGTAAAGTCAAACCTCGTCAAAATCAATTTCATATTCAATTTTGAAATTAATCCCGGTTTCATCCTCTGATCAGTTGACTCACTTTATGAAATAGGACTAGTCTAGTACCGTTAAGCGTAAAAACGTAAATCATCAATGACTATATATATATATATATATATATATATTCAAGGGTAAACTTACTTCCTCCCTTGGATTCCTCCTGGAACATAATATATCATCACAATTCATTAAAAAATTTCAAGAATTAAGAATACAAACACCTCATGCCACAGTACAAATAATCCCAACATCAGGCAAAAAACAAACACAACTAGTTAGGTAGGTATTCATCTAGGGTAGTAATCCACGTTATCATTTTTTGGAGGTAAAGGGTCACCCAAAAAAATGAAATTAAAAAAAAAAAAACACAACCAGACCGAAAAAGTCAATATCAGTCAACCATCGGTGGCATACTCATCTTCGAAGACGCAGCCATCCCAACAGTAGGCGATCCATTCGTGGATGACAACACGCCAGGTCCTGCCATCCCCATTTTCACTTCATTCACCCCTCTCGGCGATGAATACGTCGAAGAATTCCCTCCATTCCTCCCTTCAGTCGCACCAGGCGTAATAGCTCTCCCAGACCCAGACAACATTCCAATTCTCGGGCCACCCAACGTCGGCGATGGACCCGAACCTTTCCCAACACCAACACCACCACCACCACCACCACTGCTGGGCGATCTCAAACTCAACGACGACGGTCGATCCTGCTCCCGTTCTCGTTCACCTAACAAAGGCAAAGGTCCAAACTTCATCGATCCTGTCCCCGTCGATCCACTCGTTAAAACGGGAACAGGCGTTCTCACTCCCTGTAAATGTGGACTCTTCTTCTCAACCCCTCGTTCTTCCCGTTCTTGTCCACCATGTATCGGACTTGCCGACAACGTAATCGTCTTTCTGGACGACGCAAGAGGCGGTGACATCACCATTAATCTTTCTCTTTCCCTCTCCCGCTCTCTATGATTCACATTCGTTGGCACAGCACAAGGCGTCGAAGATCCAACCGTAGTAGGTACACTTCTTCCTCCAGATCCAACTCCAGTAGCACCACCACCAGGTCCAGCACTCGAGAATCGATGACTTGGTGACTTGACAGTACCATTCCCATGTCGATCCCGATCATACATTGCATCATACCCAGATGACACTAACAGGGCACATCCCCATCAATCATGAACATTCATACATGGCTTTCGAATTTTTTTAAAAAAAAACTCACCTCGAGGTGACGATGCCCCATTCATATTCAACATACTTCCTTGCATAGATTGTGTAGACACCATCACAAACGACGTCTTCATCAATCTATCAGTCTCCATTCCAGATCCAGGGACAAGTCCATGAGGCTGAGCCTGCGGTTGAGCTAATCTCATTCTCTCTCCACCCCTCGTTCTCTCCCTCTCGTTCTGTTCCCGTTCCCGCTCCCTATCTCTAGAGTCTCCATGCTCACCATCTTTTCCTAAATGCTGCGGTGGCTGAGCAAGACCTTGTTTCGAGGACAAATTAATCACTTCAGTCGGATATGGTCCATGCTCCAAAGACGATCCTGGCTTTCCTTCTTTTTCCCTCTCCCTCTCCCGTTCCCTCTCATGTTCAACATACTCTCTCTCCCTTGCTAAAATTCTTGGACTATGCATAGCCGAACCAGGTCCACCGCTGGTAGGAGGACCAGAAGACTGTCCATGATGATGATGCACAACGTGATGATGATGGTGGTGATGATGGTGAGGAGGAGGAGGAGGAGGAGGAGGAGGAGGTAAAGAAGTACTAGGCGGTGCAGCACGAGGATGATGATGTCCTCCAACAGCCATATGATGACCTGATGACATACTGCTATGCAAATGAGGATGTGGTGGGGGTGGTCCTGGTGGTCCTGATGATGATGAATGTCCAGGAGGACCTTGGCTTTGGCCTTGTTGTCGATGTACCATCATCTGTTGTATGTGTCTTTCTCTCCCCCTCTCTCTATCCATCACTCTATCAACATCCATCGGTGTCCCATCTCCCTCCCTCTCCTTTAACTCCTTCTCCTCCCTTTCCCTCTCCCGCTCTCTATCAACCCTATCCATCATCATCTCTCTTCCTCTGTGCTCCCTCTCCTTCAAAAGCATCATTCTCTCCTCTTCCTCAAATGCGACGTTATACTCTCTCTCCCTCCTCCTCTCATCTCCCGCCCACTCTCCCTTCTGCATCGACACCGACACCAATGGAGGTGGCGGCGGCGGCCTTCCCTGTCCTGAATATCCTCCGGAGCCACTGGCACCAGCAGTCGGAGCCGATCCAGCTCCCAGTACCATACCAGGTCCAATCCATCCACTTTGTCCCCCATGATGATGATGCCCACCATGTCCCGTGAACCCTTGTTTCCCATTTATTGTGATTCCATTCATAGGCGATGTCGATCTTCTGCTATGAGGTCCTACATTCGGTCCAGGAGGCGGAGGCGGAGGCGGAGGTATTATTCCATCAGCAGCATACCCTCCATTCACTGGTTGCTGTGATCCATAATAATGATGCGGTGAAGGAGGCATCAGCTCGTCAGGATACATCCCCGATCCAGATGGTGGTCCTCCATGAGTAGGTGGTAGTATCGATCCTGGAGGCCCATGTCCAGGCCCATGTCCATGTTGTACATGACCGTGTCCGGGAATAGGTCCATGTCCATGTATCGAAGAAGGTGGAGGTATCCTCCCGTTTCCCGCCACCGCTGGCGGGTAATCATATCCTGAGTGTGGAGGTTGTAGGTAGGGTGGCGCAAAAGGTGGGGACGGCACATGTTGCTGCATTGGCATTCGACTTCCAGGAGGTGGTGGTCCAACCATAGTATTACCCATATGATCAGCAGGCCCATCGTACCCACCACCACCAAAGCCCATCGGAGGTCCTACCTGCATTGGAAACCCTAATACCGGATCGCCACCACCACGGAAACCATAACGTTGGCTAGAGAAGAATATCTCCAGGTCAGCATTAATTTGAGAGGATGAGAGACCTGAGAGTTCGGGGTAAACGCCTTGTATTGATTGGCTACTATGAGATTTGGGTTTGTCTCCGAATGGGAATGTTTTGACAATTTTGCGTAGTGAGGGTGCTGGAGGTACTTCAGAAGGTGGGACAGGTATGCGTCGAACTGTAATAAGAATAGAGTATTAGACGTCGTATATTGCTACTGGAGTGAGTTTCAAATACACACCAGGTTGGGGTCGTTCGGTAGCTCGACGGTCTCGTTCTAATCGTCGTCGTTTTCGACTGGTCTCCGCAATCATATCTGCTTGAAGCTCATCACGAGCAAGCTGCACGGAAATGAGACCTCGAAAGGAAAATCTAAAGTACAATATACAACACACCTTCCACCAACTCCAAGTCGAATCTTCGCTCACCCGTCTCATTTTCGCTACATTCGCCAGTTCATACTCTCGTTTACATGAAGCGAGCTCAAGACGCTTGTCACGACGTTTGAGCAGTTCCTTCTGAATGTATATCAGCTCAGGGTGCGTCCCTTCGAGACAGTCAGTTATAATGTGCCACCATAACTATGACACCAACCGTCATTGAGAAGTTTCTCCTCCCAAGCCAAACCCTCCATCTTTTCGACATAAACACGTTCCCTCAGAAGTGCAAATTTGAGCTCGATCGTCGCAAGTACATCCAGAGCTTCAGCTCGGTGGGCAGGTTGTAAGTCGCTTTCAAGCTCAACTTCCAAATCATCGTCTGGTAGTGGCTCCTCGGCTTCCACCTCGGCTTCAACTTCATTCTCAACCTCTTGTTCTGGCTCAATCTCAACCTCTTCTCCGTCTATTTCGGCAGATGGCTCCACATCTGCATCACCTTCAGTCTCTGGAATGTCAACATCCATGTTCAGAGGCGGAGAAATGTGTTTGGAGGGCTTCATTGAGCCGAGTGGTTTGTCATCGCCATCATCCTCATCGTCAGACTTTTTTGTCGTGACTTCGACTGCCACTGGAGATTGCGATCGGGAGGTTGATGAGGACGAGGGTGGGTCAAAAACTAGGGAATCAGCTATGATTGACGAAGCAGCAACAGTAGTGATGATACCAATAGAGGCAATAGGAGACCCGGCGTGGTCACCGACACGAGATGTCGGCTTGGGTGGAGATGCAGTGGATTTGAGAGTAGCGCTGGTGATGATGGGGACGTTGTCATCAGCGGCAGGAGTCATTTGTAGAGGGTCAACATTATCGGCAGGAAGGTCGGCGTCGACAATTTCCTTCCCGTCATCCTTGTCGCTCTCCTCATCCTCCGTTCTGGAATCACGGTCGTCAACAGAGATAAGATTATTCACGTACATTCGCGAAAAGTACCTGGTCCCTGCCGTGTTGCGATGACGGACCATTTTGGCTCGAGGAGGAAAGGGACCGAATCTTCTGGTGAGTCTGGTAGGAGGAAACGGACGTAGATCTGAATCCGATTCAGACTGTTTTGTAAGGTCAGTTGCAGCAGTACTATTCAAAGCCTGAATACTCCTTACAGGTTTGTTACCCTCTTCAGTCTCGCTTTCTGCTTCTTCCTCTTCAGTTCCGTTCATAACACTCGGGCCAGCTTGCGGGGTGTTGACGTCCATGACACCATCTGCGAGGTCCGCAGTCTTCTCCCCCTCGCCCTCCTCTTCGTCTTCTTCCTCCTCTAGAACCTTTGGCTGTGCTGTCAACTCTTCCTCCTCCTCCTCCTCCTCCTGGACATCGCTGGTCCTGACCTCCGCCCATCCCCACATTGGAGCTGGGACAAGGCTGCTTCTCTTCTTTCTGCCCCCTCCCCTTTTTCCTCCCTGTTTATTTACCCCACGCTTTGATGCGTTCGTCGATGTGGCCCCGGAGGTACCACCACCAGACTCCTCGTCACCGGCGGTCCCGTCTGGTCCATTCGAAGCATGGTCCCGCTTCTCTGCGTTCTCCTGCTCTTCTTCCGTTAGCTCAGAAAGCTCGGAGTCACTATTGAGGCCATGGGGTGATACTGCCTGTTTATTGTTCATATGTGTCGCCTGGGTTTTGTGTGCAGCCGATCCTTTAGTTCGAGGGGGAGGTGGCGAGGGCGTCGATGACGGTGTGCTGAGGGGTTCTGAGGACATTCTGGACGCCAGCATCGTTGAGGACGACGGCGGATTGGTTAACTATGGCGTGCGTGACGTGATGTTATGGACGAAAATGCCGTCCGTGCGCGAGAAAGACTCCGATTCGGTCCTTTCCCTTTCAAGTAATCACATTTATTTATATTCATCTAGTAGGCCTAAACTGCCCCACTGGATGCAACACTCCAATTTTTTTTCGATGAATCATAGGTTTTCCGATATGCAATGAAAGTACTAGAGCAATTAAGTGGAACCAAAGGCGTATAGCACCACACAAAAGAAATGCATGCAGGTCCAGACGACAAGAGACGAAAAACGATCTGCCAATTAGTCGATCAAGAGAAGAATAACATTATTTTCGGAGGGCTGGGTTTTCCAGAACCAGGAATCATCGAGAAATAACATTTCGGCCCAGTGGCGACCGTGCTTCTCGGGTTTACACCAGTTGGAATCGGATCAAAATATAGTGACTTTTGCATCAGCTTTCAATTCGTCGATTTCCTGCAGACCCGAATAATGGGACTGACAGTATATATCCTAAACATGACTGACCTTTCTTCCCCAGGCACACGCCTCTTTCCGTCCGTCGAACATCATCATCCTGGCTCGTCAACCTTTCACCCAGACCCTCACCCCAGTATTATGCTTGAATACAGTCCCGATTCCTCGTAGATCTTCCAGATATACAATCAAGAAACAACTCCAGTCCAGGCTCATCGTGATGGTTCGTTTGTTGGTGTACCTGTGCCTTTGACTGTTCAGTTTATCGCACTGATAGGTACCGTCCGCAGGGACACGTACATCTGCCAGAAACGGGTTTCGTCGCCTAGTCTTCTCCTCATAAGATCTATACGCAATCGAGATATTTGTGTGAGACCATGTCACCATCGCTAGAAAAGGTCAAACAAAGGGCAATTCCTGCGGCTATCCTCTCTCCGCACCTATCATCCATACAGATACAGATTGATCCTCTTCAGTGTCAATATCATGTTCATAGCAACGATAATTTGCTCACAATACAATCTAGTGTTTGTATCTCCGTCCCCTGAGTCCTCAATTGAGACCACCGAGACCAAAATTTCAAAGATGATCAGAGCGTCGCTTGGATCGCAGTACGAGACCGTGTGTAATAGTCCTCTAGACTTACTCGTTCTGATTTTCCTGGCCTCGTTAGACTATGTTAGTGGGAGATGAAATAATTTCGAATATCCATAGCCCATAATTAAGCAGATATCCCTTCAATAAATTTCGGAGAAGCTGGTACATCGTGTACACTATGGAGATGATGTATCTCGTCTCGATAATTCCGCACCTCTGCTACCTTGGACTGTGACTTCAAATGTCATCTAACTCTATTGCACAGTCCGTAGTTACCACTGTTATTTCACTACCCGAGTATAAAGCCACTCATGAAGACTTCATATAACAGTAGTCTAGGATCATTAACTTCTCTCTCAACCCCAGATTTCTAAGGGAAGACCTTGTAAATATCTGTTTTAATTGGATCCTTAGGCCTAAACCCCTCGAGGGTTGTCCATACGACGATAATGCACTTCCACACCGTCTCATCATTGCTGATATGGATACTGTTCTATGTCTACAATCTAGGTAACACAAACCGTGAACGTGTCGAATGATACTCCTTTAGTCTCTGATGGACATCCTTCAGTTAACCACCGTTTGTCTTGCCCGCATTTAAAACCCGTAAGCCTGCATCCTTCCCTGTCATAGAGAACCTGAAGATCTGCCTGCTCACACGCTTCGAACGACTTGCTACTTGCCCCGTCAGTTTCCGTAAACTGTAACTCAGCTGCCAAGCAACAGCGCCGTCATTCGACAGACTCAGTCATCTCTCAGCTAGTGAGGGGCCTTCTTTTTATTTAGCTCCACTCTGTTTTTGCAGAAATCTGATGAGAACTCATTTCAAGGATGAGCCTTACTTGGCCACTTTTCACGACATATGTGGTTTGGTACAGCCGATTGAATTATACATTCTATCTCAGGGGTCGCTCGAGATTAGGATAGGTTCCGATCAAACCGAGAGAAAATTTCTACGGAGATAAACAACGATCCTCTAGCACTGTGACATATTCGGACTCGTCTTAGAAGCCATGGGCTTGGTCGTTTGGATCTGGTCGACGCCAGAGTGCTCTGGTGCATCATTGTTCTTCTTACCCAGGGTATTGGGTCTTAACGAGTAGGAAGGCATGGTGACTTCTTGGACCAGCGTATCTAGTCGGATCTTGTAGCACAAGGACTCGGGCAGGATCGCACTGAAATCATAAATTATTGATGTAATCATTGATGTGTCTGATGTAACGTAATTCCGTCCCTCTTCGAAGGAATCCCTTTCTTCTTATCCGATTGACCGGTACGCCATTTGTAGACGCAAAAGTGACAGATTAAGTGATAAGAGGAGTTTCCCTGGGCTGTGGTACCTACCTATCCGAACAAGTTGGCGCTTCGTTGAACTTCTTGGAGAGTCTTCCATACCTTTGACCATGGTGTACATGTTTTGTTTTCCACTCTAAATTTATCGACTCCAATGGCCACGATCACAAACCACTAGACATGCAATGAATTAGGGGTCATCTCAACGAACGAGCTCATGTAAATGTGTTTTTATTCCAGCCACCTGAAAGCTTTCAAGCCACTACTCAAGGTGATGTGGAAATTCAAGATCTGATGCATGTGTCTGTACTGGCCCAAGATCACTGAAGTGACTTCGAAAGAGCAGAACCTAACATTGCGTTGAAAGGTAGTATAAGACGATCTTGTCCAACGAGGCTAACATCCGCTCTTATCGCTGTTACTATGTTAACAATGACTACTCGCACCGAATAGCCTCCGAAGTAGCTCACGCGGTGAAGTTTTAGGGACCGTGATCACTCTACGACAGTAGCGACAACTCGGGTCGCAAATAGTGAGAATTCTGATGAGCAGCAGTTGCCGCTAACCCAAAAAGATCAAACTCTGAGAGACTGGTGAGACTGGTGAAATCCAAGTCGAAAAGTGAACAATGGACCAAAATAATCTATAAATCGACTGCCTGACGATGGGACATTCGTTGTTATTTCAAATGAAACGATGGTGAGCTGGAATACTGAACTAAGGATTGTTTTTTGTTCTAGTAAGTATTGGTACCCATGCAGTTTCATGCCCTGCTTGTTTATTTCCCAATACCACTGTGTCTATCTGTTACGAGTCCCTTCAATAAGTTGAACCATTCATTAGCCATTCATTTCACCAGTTTGTCGCCTTGTTATAAAGGCCATAAAACCATTGACTTTCTCTAGCATGTTCTTTGACTTGCAAGGCAAGATCATAGTATTGATATCAGTATCTGTTGGGAAAAATAAAGTGACCACTGCAACAGCATGTTAGAAGTGACTGACCATAGTTACTATAGACTTTCTTGGGATTGCGTCTCGCTTAGTTAGTACATCACATGAACTACCCCTGTGGATGTGTTTTATAACTCTTAATCATTTACAGTTGTCTACAGATGAAGTATTATCTTACTACTTTCAATTTAGTAATTTACAGCTGTCTACAGTTCGTTGGGTGACTCCTGAGTTATCAGATTAGTTCCTAAGGCTACTAGGACCTCTTAGTCATCATCTGCACCTCATTTAATAGGTTATGGGCCCTGGCCTCTAGCAGCCTTCAAGTAACTTGAGCTCAGCACCAGGAACTAGTTTGATAGTGTGGTCCCATTTGCAGTAATCTAAGAGAGTGTCAAAGTCTTCTTTTGTGAAGACTGACTCAAACTGTTGTGCATGTGGGGGAAGATATAAGATGTTATCTATGACCTGATTTCAGCAAAAAGCTTCAGATAGATGTTGGAAAGGAGTGACCATGGTCCTAAGGTCAAGGGCAGAAGATTTCAAGAGGAGTCAAATCAGATAGAAATAGTCTTCCAGCTCTTTCATATAACCATCAGATGTCTATAGGGATTCAGAGATATCTTTAGAGTCTTTAGCCAAAGTGGGAAAGGAACCAGAGCACTAGATAGTTAGGGCACTCATTTGGTACTTCTTGGTCTTTTGGAGATCTTAATAGCTAGAGTAGTATATAGGACATTTTGTTATAACCACTTCTTCTTTCTGCCAGTTGATCTTGTAGTTGTACTACTTAGACTATGTGTAGTGGAGTATTATGTTTATATCATAGACTGACTTCTAAGACTTCTGCTTCCTAACTCTGAATAGGATTCTAAGTATTTCTAGATATACTTCTGTATCCTTGCTTGCTTGCACATAGATCAACCTCTTGTATTTTATATCCTAGTAACTTGTTATTTAGACTGTAAGGGGACTGACTCTTCTATGTTTTTTTGACTAATCTGTATTCTATAATCCTTTACCACATCCACACTTATCTGCTCATCTAATTTTCTGCACTCCAGACCCCTTCAAGCTGCACACTAATACTTCTAACTGTCTAGATATGTTATTAGACTTTCTTTTATGCACTTTCTTGCTTTTCTACAATACTCTGTTGTCTTCTGAAGTCTTCTAGTATTATTTGCACATTTGTTTATTCACTTTCTTCTGAACAATAGACTTAGGAATTTCTAGAGATTTGAAGTGCTTGCTCTTCTGCCTAGTTGCCCTAACATAGCCTTCCAGTCATCTTATATCTTAGAAATTATCTCTATAATATCTTCTTAGTTATTTTCTACACTACTATTTCTCTAGCTACAGTTTTAACTATAGACTTAGTATTTAAGACCAAGTAGATACTTTATAGTCTCTAGTTTAAAAATCAACTAAACTACTTAAATCACTTTCATTATTCAACTAATTGACTTCTTTTCTGAGCTTGAACTTATGTAATTACTTTTTCTCAGTTATCTATCCAAAATTATAACCATACAACAAACAGTAGCACAATATATAAGTTAAGGCCAAGATTATTATCTAAGGTTAGGTTACAAATTCATGGATAAGTTTCCAAGCTCAATCCACAACCCAAATACTTCACTTACTCTCACAGATAATTATATTCATTCTTAGATAAGTGTTGTGGCAACCACTAACCAAAATGGTCAATAGTATACTAAATAGTCTTATATCATTAAAGGTCTTGTGGAAATCACAAGAGAACTAGTTTCTAATGTATCTTTACTCTATATATACTATAATTACATGGTCTAGGCTAGTGATAAATAGCCCTACCCTGATATTTATGTATCAGCCATAAGATGAACATGCTGTAGACATGTATCTTGATGTCATTCTTCTAACCTCTTACTCTAGATTCTAGGCCTATGATATTATGTCATATAATACATCATATAACTATGGTTATATGTCTCTTCATTGTCTAAGAAATAAAAGAAAAAAAATTAAAGAGAAATCAAATCAAAGAAAATAGATAAAGAAGAAGAAAATCAAAATAAAATACAAGAGTTTAAGTAAACCATAGTAATAAGTCTCTATTGTTACATCTCATGTTCTGTTCATATCTGTCCAAACCCACAGATAACTCTTTCTCTCTTATTTGTACTTTCCAACCTCTTCTAGTATAGATTACATACCTTTATTCTACCTCAGATGTTCTTGCTGATCTAGGTTAACTTTGTAGATCTCCATTCTCTGATATCTAAGGATCACCAGAAATTAGGGTAACTCACTGCTATCTTAGGTATACTAACTAGTATATAATCTGGTAGTTTATACTGTAGTAGTTATTTTGAAAATTAACTAAAACTAGTATTTACTTCTAGTATTGGCAATAATATATATTACCATCTTCTAATAGTTTTCTACCTGCTAAGTCCCAAGTCTTATCCTGAAATATGCAACTAGTATAACTAGTAGAGATATAGTATACAAGCTAAAGCCAAATTTTATTCTGGCCTATTTTTCATGTTCTTAAATAATATATATAACTTACTTATTTTGGACTTTTGAGATGTCTTACCAGATCTTGGGTAATGAAGTGTAAACTGCATCTAACATTTATACTTAATCTGATTCTCCTGTTATATAACTAACCCAAATATTCACTTGGAATAAGTACTATGTTTAATAGTCTACTACTTTACTAATTTGTTTAACTTTATGAAAAGTACTATTTATAGTAATTGAAAAGACTCAATACAGATAAGAACTATATATTGACCTATAGTAATTAGAAAGTAGAATTGAAGATGGTGAACTTTGTTCTTATTTTATTTCTTTTTTATTTTTATTTTTATTTCTATTTATTTTCTTATTTGAAACTTAAGATTGATGTTATATTAAAATTACATGTGAATATTACAAACTATCACATAATTATGTGATATATAGAGAAATATAGAAGATTTTAAAAAGATAATACCATACAATATGTTAATAGCATGTTAATCTTATATAATGTATATAGTCTTTAAGACAGATTAGTAATAGTCTTATATAGACTACTAACTAGGATAAACACTCTGTACTAGGATTTTTATTAAGTTTTCTTATATTAACCCAATATAAGATTTTTTTTTGCTCTTACACTTAAGTTAAATAATAAGAGAAAGATAAAAAAAACAAGTCTACTATCTTTAAGTCTGATATTGATATTATAACTCTTATTCTATTTTAATTCTATTTTCTTTTTAAAGAAAGTAATATTATATATATAACAGTTACAGTTACAATATTATAACTCTTATATAGATAATTCATAATATTTAGGATAAGTCAAATAAAATGTGTACAAACTATATACTAGAGGTATATAGAGTAAACTTACTTATACTAGAAACTTTACCAAGTTCCTTTGTTTTCATACTTGAACTTAAATCATAACAATTAGAACTCAATTTTCTATTCTTGAAGCTGCTCAACATAAAGCCTCTTTTATTTTTCTCTTACTCTTTTTTATCTTTGACTAAGAAACAATACTATTCTTTAATCATGGAAATACAGCCAGATTCTAAGCTTAAGAGAAGAGTAGTAACTATTAGAAAGCTTGCTTGTTATGAACAGTTAGAATCAAGTATAGGCTTCTTTCTAGATATTGTCAGATTTTTCTTTATTTTTTCTATTTTTTTATTTATTTTAGACCTAATAAAGGGAAACAATGTGATATTAATCATATATCTGTTATATGCCAAGTCTACTTATTTGAAAGATATATCCTTGTAGTGATACTACTCCCTTAACATCCATAAATTAAGCCTATCTTCTGTGATAACTATTCTTTTCACAGCATGTCTCTGTGATGGTGATACAACAATCTGAATATCTAATCTTCTATAATGGAAATACTTGTATTGAACTCAGTCTTCAATGATAGAATTCTACTATCTTACTTTTGTTAATGTTTCATTACTGAGATCTTCACTTGAAGTGATAAGAGCTATATACTGAAATCCTGAGCATCTTCTATATCTTCTACTTGTATATAAGACTAGTAGTTATACTATAATTAACTAGTCTGACAATCAATGAAGATAAACTCTTATTGAACTCAATCTCTAGTATTCAATAACAATATACCAAATCAGTACTTACTTCCATCTTGGACTTGATCCATTCATCTGAAGTTGTAACCACATAGCAGACAGATAGCATAGCATATAAGCTAAAGCCAAGATTATTTTACAAGTTCACATTATTAAGCATAGAGTTTACACACTCTGCACATTACCAAGCCAACTACTAGAGGTATATATAGTAGATCTACCTTGTTATGAGACGAGAGTGTGGACAAACTTTAGGTAGGGTTAGGGTTAGGACAGTAGTTAATTATTAGTCTACAACGGAAGAGAGATAGGAGATAGACACATGACCTAGAAGTCATGTGATAGAGTCTAGAGCAGTCTGGAAGGACTTAGGGTCTAGAAGGATCGAGAGGAGTCTAGATTAGAGTTAGGGTTAGGAATGATGTCA
>Ga0157363_1003900_pt1 | contig 13635 bp, 14 predicted proteins | sample AttsexASBM1_FD_111477 | JGI IMG/M metagenome (GOLD analysis project Ga0157363, IMG submission 111477) | Fungus gardens microbial communities from leaf cutter ant in Ribeirão Preto, State of São Paulo, Brazil - Atta sexdens ASBM1 | ecosystem: Host-associated > Fungi > Mycelium > Unclassified ...
GTTCGGAAGGCTCAAGGACTGGCGGCGGGTCGCAACCCGCTATGACAGATGCCCGACCGCCTTCTTCTCAGCCATCTGCCTCGCTGCAACCATCATGTTCTGGCTATGAGTCCTGAGCCTAACACCGTCTCAACAGTCGGCGGTCCTCCATCTTCTGCAAACTCTTATAAGCGCCAAAGGCTACGAGAAAGTGCAGGACATCATGGGATCGGATCAGACGCTAGCAGAGAGTGGTACGTCCTTTGCTTCCGGAAGAGCCGTTTATACCATTGCGATCTTTGGGCAGCCTTCTGAAACAAAGCCATGGATGGTGCAGTTTGGCGGTCATCATCTTGGGCTGAACATCGTCATTGACGGCGCTCATGGCGTTATGACTCCTACGCTGACTGGTGCACAGCCGGCGATCTACAAGCGTGACGGCAAAACGGTTCGTGTGCTGGCAGGAGAAAATGATAAGGCATTTGCGCTTCTGAATTCGCTGGATACCGCACAGCGTCATCAGGCCATTCTCTCCTACAAGGTAGATGATCTCGTTCAGGGGCCGGGGCACGATGGAGAGACGATCATCCCGGAAGGCATCAAAGGATCAGCCTTGAACGCTGACCAGAAAGCCACCCTGATGGACCTCATTACGGAATGGGCCGGAATTATCAATGATGCTTATGCGGCGCCCCGCTTGAAGGAAATCCGCGATGACCTCGATGAGACATGGTTTGCATGGAGTGGCCCGATCACATGTGAGCCGGGTCATAACGGCTCTTCCTATTACCGTATTCAGGGTCCCCGTCTGCTGATCGAGTTTTCTCCTCAGGGCGTCGGTGGCGATCCTACGCTGCATGTCCATACGGTATACCGTGACCCGACGAACAGTTACGGCAGTCGTTTTACGGCTCAATGAGCATGACAAGGATCGCTTCTTTTGCTGTGATTGCCTTGTTGGCTCTTCCTGTGTCTGCTTTCGCGCACCGTCTGGACGAGTATTTACAGGCAACGACCTTGAACCTTACGCACAGCGATATTTCACTCCATTTGCGGCTCACGCCGGGGGTGGATGTCGCTGAGGGCGTTATCGGTCAGATTGATCGGAACGGGGATGGAAACCTGTCTCTTGCTGAGCAGGTTGGATATGTTTCGCGTGTTACTCAGGGGCTGTCGCTTTCCATCAATGGGCGACCAAGTCAGCTCATTGCGGGGGAGGCGTATTTTCCATCAGTTGCAGCAATGAAAGCTGGTACGGGAACCATTGATATTCATCTGAGGGCTGTCACGGAATTTCAAAAAGGGAAGTATCGGCTGATTTACCGTAATCGGGGCTCCGGTCTGGACATGGTGTGGCTTGTGAACTGCCTGTTACCACAGGATACGGCGATCCATGTTCTTCAGCAGGGGCGTTCTGAAGATCAATCCTCTTATACGCTGGATTTTTCCGTCAGCGCGCTGTGATGCTTGATCAAATCACCAGCGACGGATGTACGGCATACTAACGGACCGCGGCTGGAAGTGTTAAGGGGAGGGCTTCCTTTCACTGAGATGAAGCCATGCCAGACAATACTCCTTTGATCCTGTCTTTCGGAAGCATCAATATTGACGTCACGGCTCGGGCCGCTCGTTTGCCGCGACCTGGAGAGACAGTTCATGGGGAAAGCTATGCTGTTATGCTTGGCGGCAAAGGAAGCAACCAGGCTGCCGCAGCAGGGCGCCTTGCGGCAGGTTCAGGTGTTCAGGTCGCCCTCGCCGGGCGGATCGGGCAGGACGGTTTTGGTGGGCAGGCGCGTCAGGAGCTTGAGCGTTTCGGGGTAGACCTTTCTCCTCTACGTGAGGATGCGGCCAACCCCACAGGGATCGCCCTGATTGGAATTGATGGGAGCGGCGAAAACTGCATTACCGTCGTTGGCGGTGCAAACATGGCTGTTGATGAGACAGACGTGTCACATGCCGACCAGTGGTTGAGCCGTGCAAAAATCTTGCTGCTTCAGTTGGAAATTCCACAGCCTGCGGTTCTTGCCGCAGCACGCCGGGCGCGGAGCGCAGGTGCGATCGTTGTGCTTGATCCGGCTCCTGCACCGGAAAATGGACTTCTGGAAGGGCTCTGGCAGGAAATCGATGTTCTGACGCCTAATGAGAGTGAAACATTCCAGCTGACGGGCATTCGTGCAGAAACTGTTGAGGACGCCGCGCGCGCCGCGGACATTCTACTGGCAAAAGGGGCGAAAGCCGCTCTTGTGAAAATGGGAAGCCGGGGCGTGTTCTGGCACGACGGTACGCGAAGCGGATATAGCGCGCCATTTCAGGTACGGCCCGTTGATACGGTTGCGGCAGGAGACTGCTTCAATGCCGGGTTGGCTTTTGCCCTGGCGCAGGGACATACGCTCGAACAAGCCGTTCGTATCGCATCAGCGTGTGGCGCACTGGCGACGACGCATCACGGCGCGGCAGATGCGGCGCCCGAGTGGAGTGCTGTCAGTGCTCTGATGTCTGCTCAACCCGAGGAATAAAGGGCGCAGGCGCGCAGGTAAAAAGAATATCCCTGTGCATTCGTCTCAAAAAGTTGGAGTTGATGCCCCGATTGCTGCAGAAAGTTGCTCCACCAGATCACGCGTCAGAGCAACGTTCCCGGCATCCGTAGCAATGGGGCCATGTGCCGTGAAACTTGCGCGATGATGCGTCACAGGTTTCTGCTCGTCCGATGGTACGAAAGACCAGTCTGCATCCAGCGTGCCTAGGCCGTTCGCTGCAATATCCAGCCGGGTGATGTTGATGTTCAGCCTCGTACTGGGTGTTGAGGCAGAAGTATGAGACGTCACAAAAACAGTTGGCCAGATCTGCGATAGTTTTGCTGTCACCAGATCTGTCATTCCGCGAGACAGGCGACTGGCCCACCGCCCATTTGTGCTGCGATCCAACAGATCCCCGTGTCTGACAAGCATATCCTGGCTATCCAGATAATCAGGAAGCAGGATGGGATCGACCTCCAGAACAGATGTGGTGGCACTGAGCGGGGTCGTTGCTGTTGCTACGGCTGGTGCGCCCAATGTGTAGAACTCGATGGGTGCAGAGGAACATCCGCTCAGCAGAAGTCCTGCAACGGCCAGAGAAGGGAAAGACAGTTTCATTGGTGGCGTCCCGTCAGCAGAAGTTGCGGATTACGTTCGACATCATTGGCAAATCCGCGAAGGGCTGATGCTGCAGATGCGAGATCCCGTAAGCTTGCATCTAGGTTGGCTCTGTCTGCGGAACGGGGAGAGGTCATGCTCTGGATGTTGCCCAAGCTCTGGTTGGCCTTCTGGATTGTGGCGTTGCTGTTTTCCAGAAGTGTATGGAGTTCTTTGCCCCGCGCGCTCAACTGTTCTGAACCGGTATCGGCCAGTCTGTTGAGACTCTTGAGGGTTTGTTCCAGCTCTGGCTGAAGGTGCGTAATCAGATCGCGGCTGGCATCCACCATATCGCGACTATGGTCGGACGTGGAGCGAACGCTTTCAATCAGTGCCGGCAGATCGCGATCCAGCCTGTCGGAAAGTTCTCGCACTGCCGCGAGAGACGCGTTGGCATTATCTCCCAGTTCCTTGAGAGGAAGGTTTTGCAAGGTCTGAGACATCGCCTGGATGGAAGACTGCTTGGTCGGTATCTCGGTGACCGTTGCGATCGCCGGGTGCAGAACGGCTGGAGTTTCCGGAGCAAAGTCCAGATCGATTTCGGATGAGCCTGTGACGAAACTTTTGAGGTTCATCTCTCCCCGTAATCCTTGAGAGACCAGATCCTTGATTGTTGGCAGGTGATGCGCAGCATTGCTGGTCAAGGTGATATTGTCCGGACGCATGGTCACATACACCGGAATGTAAGCGTCCTTTGTCTCTGGATTATATTCAATGACGACCTTGTCGACAGCACCGACCTGCACGCCGCGGAACGTGACGGGTGCCCCGACTGAAAGCCCCGATGATGCGCCGTGAAAAATCAGGACAGCCTTTTCCATTCGGGTGAACGGATGGAAGTTGCCGAAAAGCACAAATGCTCCAACGGCCAGCCCGATACCGCCTACGACAAAGGCACCGACAAGAGCTTGCCTGTTCATCAATTGCGTCCTTCTTCGTCACGTTCCCGATGCATGAATGCATGGACCTGAGGTTCATCACAGTGATCGCGCAGGTCCCGTGGAGAGCCGTGAGCGATGGGTATTTTGGTTTTGGCATCCAAAAAGATGCCATCATCAGCGATATGGAAAAGACTTGAGAGTTCATGGCTGACGATAACAATCGTCGCACCCAGTCCATCCCGGAGATTGAGGATCAGGTCATCCAGACGGGCCGACGTAATAGGGTCCAGACCGGCAGAGGGTTCGTCAAAAAACAGTACGTCCGGGTCAAGCGCAATGGCACGTGCCAGACCCGCGCGTTTGCGCATGCCGCCACTGATTTCGGACGGCTGAAGGTCTATGGCCTGTAGCATGCCCACAAAACCAAGCTTCAGTTCAACCAGTCTGCGGATGACGTCGGGTTTCAGGTCTGTAAACATCTGGAGGGGGAGGGCGACGTTCTCCCCAATCGTCATGGAACTCCAGAGTGCGCCGCTCTGGAAAAGAACGCCGAACCGATGATTAAGCTCGGTTCTCTCCGCTTCGGATCCGTCCCAGTATCTGTCGCCATCGACCAGGTATTCACCAGCAGTCGGGCGCAGCAGGCCAATCATGCTTTTCAGCAGAGTGCTCTTGCCGCAGCCGGATCCGCCCATGACAGCAAAGATGCTACCCGTTTTGACGTCCAGCGTGATGTTCTTCTGAATCACTTTGGGACCAAAGGCGAGCGTTACGTCTTTCATGGAAAGAACGGTTGGTCTGGTGTCGCTCATGGTTCAGATCCCCACCACATCGGCAATAACGGCAAAGATGGCGTCGATGGCGATGACACCGACAATTCCTACGACCACGGCGCGTGTCGCAGCAATTCCAACATCCGCAGCTGATCGCCCGGCCTTTAGGCCAATACGGCAACTGGTGAGCCCGATAAATGCACCGAAGACAATGCTTTTGACAAAAGCAAAGATGAACTGACCGATCCCGAATGAAGTCACGGTCTGATGAAAATATCCGGCAGCCGTAATATCAAGCATTGAAATAGCCACGACGAAGCCACCAAGCATCCCGACCAGGCAACCATAGAGGTACAGAAACGGCATGGTGATGACGAGTGACAGGACGGCGGGTAAAATCAGGTACGTTGAAGTTGGGATGCCGAAAACGTTCAAGGCATCAATTTCTTCATTGCCCTGCATGGTCGAGATGCGTGCCGCGTAGGAACCGCCAGTTCTGCCAGCCATGATGATCGCTGTCATGACGGCTGCCATTTCGCGCACCATCGCGATACCAACAAGGCTTGCAACATAGATGCCAGCAGCAAATTTCTGAAGTTCGACGGCGCCCACAAATGCGAGAATGGCGCCGACAAGGAAATTGACGATCCCGACGATCAGCAGGGCATAGGGACCAGCATTCGTTGTATCTGTCAGCAGATCGACAAATCGCATGCGGCTGCGACCGGTCAAGGCAAGGAAACCGCCCTTAACCGTCATCGCGCCCAGACCTGCAACGGTTCCGATTTCTGTCAGGCCATTAAGCGTGTGCGTCCCGATTGTTTCCAGAAATGGAAGCCGTTTTTTACGGGGGCCTGGCTTGTCGGCCGGGACATCAGGCAGCAAATCAAGGAGTTGCCGCATCGGTGCTGGAAGACTTTGCGTATCCAGAGTGATGTGCCTGTCATGGCCTACACGTTTGACGTCCCATAGAAAGGCGATGAGCCCCGTGTCCCAACGGGTCGTTGCCCGCGTATCAAATGCAAGAGTGCTTCCGGCAGGGGCGCTATCAAGGCCGTTTCCCGGAAACGACGGAATATTGCCGGTACGGGACATCCACGAGCCTTGCAGGGTCAAAACCGGACCGCTCTCCCCAGACGACAAATGCCAGTCTGGAGCGGCTGCGTCTTTTGTTGGGAGATCCGGCTGTTGCAAGTGTGCCTCGTCGTTTCAGTCAGCTTGTTCTTCCTCTTGTGTAGGACCAGATTTCCTCGGTGAAAAGAGGGAACTGAACCGTTCGGTCATTTTTGGCTTCGGGTAAAAGGGGCCTATCCATTATTGGGAATAATCAGTTTTCCTTGTGAGGGCTGCCCAAGGATGAGAGAACGAAGTCAGCTTTCATTTTCATCTGAGATATTCTCTATGCGCTCGTGGATCTTACCTGTTTCGTTTGCCTGTGCTGCTGTAGTCATGAGTGTCCCGCAGGCTCGTGCATGGGGCCCCTATGGGCACGCTATTGTTGCTGACATTGCTCAGGATCGCTTAACCCCGGAAGCGGCCAAGTCGGTACAGGCTCTTCTCGCACAGGAAGGACATCAAACGTTGGATCAGGTCGCGTCATGGCCTGATACGATAGGTCATGTTCCAAAGAAGAAGGGCGGCCTCCCGGAAACATTGGCGTGGCACTACGTGGATACGGACGTTGCCAATCCCGCTTACGAGCGTGAGCGAGATTGTGCGGATGGAAATTGCGTCGTCGAGAAGCTGCCGGAACTCGAGAAGGAACTGGCGGATCGTTCAGCCACGCCACAGCAGAGGCTGGATGCACTCAAATGGGTCGTTCATCTTGTCGGCGATCTTCATCAGCCTTTGCACGCCGCTGAGCGGGACCATGACAAAGGAGGAAACGCTGTTCGGCTTTCTTATTACGGAGAGACGGAAAACGGCCACATGAACCTTCATGCCTTGTGGGATGAGGGGGTGCTGGACCGTCAGGCCTCATTGGTTGTCGGGCCACATTATACGATTGACTTTTCCAAGGCCCGTACAGAGGCCAACCAGCTTGCTTCAACCATCACGGCAGATGAAACGGCTTACTGGGTTTCTGACCTTTCAGGAGGCGATGTTCATCATGCGGTGGTCGACTGGGCGGACGAAAGCCATGCTCTGGCGCGTTCCATTTCCTATGGCGCGCTGCCCCAGGTCAAGGGAGCAGACATTCGCGACGCTTATACGGCTATTGCGTGGCCGGTTATTCAACTGCGTTTGCAACAGGCAGGTGTCCGTCTCGCCGCAGTTCTGAATGTGGCGCTTGGTCAGAAACAATAAGCTGGTACGTTTTCAAATGTCCTGTGCCCAGATTTTGTTGACTGAAGAGCATTTCCGGTAGCGGGAGATGCAGTTCGAAGGTGGTGCTTACAGAGACCGGTGAAAGCCTGGCGAGTTAGGGGGAAAGGGGCAATTATTGGCTGCCTGCTGATGCATGAACAGGATCTCGATGGCACCGGACTGTGTCAGCCATTGACGAAACAGACGGATCGTCTCTGCAGTCAGCAGGCGATCCGTCAGGCCACGCCAAGAAAACCCATAAACGGCAGGGATCATTGATGAGATATTCCATAGTCCGGGTAAACGCTTTGAATTGCTCACCAAGACGGCCCAGGTGAGCAACACGTTCTTCAGAATTCTATGAAGAACTATTCAATCATTCCTTGGGCTTCTCTTTCAATCTTTTCTCCATGCCCAATGATAAAGGTCTGTCACATGGCGGGATTGTCGACATCCAAGCCGGTAGCACGGCTGATATCTAGACGGATCAAGATAGTCCAAGGGTTTTTGGCTTCCCGGCTTTCGCAACAGACGACCCTACGTCGGCCTTCTGTCGTAATGCAGAAGAGCAGATCCAACGGACTCAGAACGCGTTTGCTGGCATAGGCTGGGAGGTTCCGCACCTACTTGAGGCGATGGCGAAAGCTGAGGAGCTGTAATTTGATCCCGTTAGACAGATGTGCATGCCACGCTGGTCGAAAGGGCATGTGGCGCTCGTAGGGGATGGCTGCGTTTGCCCCGTCTTTTCGGTCAGGACACGGCTCCAGCTGGCGCTGGTTAGTGCTTATGTACTCGCTGGCGAACTTGCTGCCCATGGGCGCCGGGAAGATGCGTTCGTAGCCTATGAAAGGCTAACGCGATCTTTTGTCGAAGCAAACCAGGCACTGGGGACTGAGGGAAGCGGGGCCCTCTTTCTTCCCAAGACGCAAAAAGATATTCGAAGCGCGATCATATTCTCGCAGAAATTGCCCGAAATGGAACGTCCGGGATATTCGACGATACCAACGCGAGGGTGCACAATGCCCTCCCTTTGCCGGACTGCACATCAGTGTAGCAAGAATATAAGTATTGATGGTGAAGGTTGGAGTAGACAAAGAGACTCTATACGAAACCTTAATAGAAATATGTTTTTCCGTAGGAGCCAAAAGCTTTCTGCCCCAGAAACTATTCCGCGTATTGCGGCTATGGACATGCAGAATTACGTGAAATTTACGAGCACCGTCACGACGTGAAAAGCGAAATGACCATGATCAATGCGAGGGTGGGGAACCAAACCTTGCGGCGCAAGTAGTTACTCAGGAAAGTGTGGTCTCCTCACAGGACATAGTGCCCGGACACCATTTACCTTTAGACGCTCGCAGCATTTTTCTCGGTACTGCCATGTGAGAGGCAAAAAATTTTATGGAGGTTGAGATGGTCATGGCCTCGTCGCCATCGCCGAACGTCGAAGACGTCATCACGCAGGGAAATCCTACGGACAACGAACTGCTCGCGTTCTACCGCTCGGAAATCCGCTTTGAAAGCGAAGTCGTCAACGGTCGTTTGCAGGCGTTGCTGGGGTCACAGTCCTTCCTTGTGATTGCCTACGCCACGGCAATGACAGGGTCGACTACTCGGTGGGGAGACAGGATGGTGCTTCTTGTCCCACCGCTTTTTTCCCTCCTGGGCTTCATGCTTGCACTCATGGCATTACCCGGTATCCGCGCGGGCTACGCGGCGATCGGTAAATGGGAGGAAAAGCAGCGAGCCCTTCACCATCGTTACCCTCATTTGATTGAATTTACCTTGGCAGCGAGCGACGATGAAATCCGGGACATGATGCGCCGTGGACAGCGGGGCGCACTATTCGCTCATCAGGCGCCCTTCGTCTTTCTTACCGCATGGACTGTGTTCTGTCTCATTCCCTTCTATTTGTACTGGGGCTAAGAGGAGTGTCTCGCAGCTGGTGAATTAGCGGGAAGAACACAAGGTCTGCTCTTCATCAATGAAACGAGAGAGCAGATATCTGTTTACATGGTTCTTTAAGCTCTACCGGTCAGGTCCATTGAGTGCAGTTTCTGCATATTGCCATCCCCCACCCAGAGCACGATAAAGCGCCACCAGTGTCGTTTCCGTACGCGTGTGACTGATTGAAAGGGCTGATTGACTGGCAAGTAAGGCAGCTTGTGTCGCCACCACGTTCAGATAATCCGTTGCACCCTGTTGATACCTCTCGCGGGCAGCGTTGAAGGCTGCCTGGTTTTGTAAGGCGGCCTGTTCTGTAAGCTCGTGAGTTGATTGCGCCTTTGTATAAGCCGTCAGAGCATCGTCCACCTCACGCCAGGCGTTTAGAACAGTACGTCGCCAGGTCAGAATAGCCTCACGTTGCGCGGCTTTGCGGAATTGAAGGGTAGAAATCAGCCTGTCGCCTTCGAAAACCGGAACATTGAGAGTCGGACCGACGCTGAACTGCTTCGCAGGGAGTGAGAAAAAATCAGCAGCGGAAAAGGATTCCGTTCCCATGTTCCCGGCTAAAGTGATGTCTGGATAAAAGGCCGCTGTAGCGACCCCCACTTCGGCGGTGGCGGCATGCAGGCGCGCTTCGGCCTCAAGGACGTCCGGACGCCGACGTGTCAGATCTGCGGGTAAACCAACAGGCACCAGGGCAGGCAATGGCGGCTGGATGGAAGGAGACCTGAGTTCGGTTTCAAGAGCTCGTGGCGGGTCCGCAAGGAGTAAGCCAATAGCATTGATGAGCGCTGCTTCTGAGTTTTCAAGATCGGGCAGATCTGCGCTCATACTGGCAAGCTGTGCAGACGCCTGCGAGACGTCCAGATTTGTGGCGACGCCATTCTTAAAACGGTCCTGCACCAGTTTCAGATTGGTACTGGCTAGGGTGATGTTCGATTTCAAAATAGCCTGTTGCTGCTGAACACCCCGTAGTTGCATGTAGCCGGTTGCCAGATCGCTGACGGCTGCAAGGGCAGTGGCACGGCGCGCAGCCAGCGTTGCTGTCTGATTGGCGCGCTGAGCTTCGACACTGCGACGTATGGTGCCGAACAGGTCCAGATCCCAGCTGGTACTGAGGACGTTTTCGTACAAATTGAAGTTCATGCTTGAACCGGGCCGTGGTTCGGCAAGCGAGAAGATGCCCTGTGAACTGAGTTGACGATAGGCGTAGGAGCCGGACCAGTTGGCCTGCGGCAGGCCTGCGGAGGCCGCGACCTTCATCTGGGAGCGTGCCTCGTTAATGCGTTCCAGGCCAATTTGCAGGTTAAGGTTCTGCCTTCCGAGACGGGCGACAAGGCTGATCAGTTCAGGGTCGTTGAAGCTGTTCCACCACTGTGTGTCGATGGCACCGGCGTAAGTCTGACTGTTGCTGTGGGGCTCCGGGCCCCAGACGCCGGGAGTATCAATGGCGGGACGATGAAAGTCAGGGCCCATGGTACAGGCCGAAAGTACGAGACTTCCTGCAACAAGTGCGAGAACACGAAGGTGCTTCATGGTGCGGTGGCCGCGGTCGAAGTTTGGGCAGGCGCCGTGACGGTTATGGGGCTTTGGAGTTGTTCTGCAGCGACATTATCGAGGTTGGTATCGACGGTTGTTTCCACAGAAAAGCCAAGGCGTAGCAGGTGCGCGAGTGGCTGGTTGGGAGCGAGAATGATCTTGACCGGCAGGCGCTGCACGATCTTGGTGAAGTTGCCGGTTGCATTTTCTGGTGCGATGGGGGCGAAGACGGCGCCCGATGCGGGGGGAATGCTATCCACGATCCCATTCAGGGTTATGTCATAGGCGTCCACATGGATTTTGACAGGCTGGCCGGGCCGCATATGGCGCAGGGCGAGTTCGCGGTAATTGGCGCGGATCCAGATCTGATCAAGAGGAACGAGCGCCATGAGGGCCGCGCCCGGAGCAACATAGTTTCCGGTCTGGACGCTGCGTTCGCCGATCATGCCGTCTTCCAGGGCCCGGACCTTGGTATAAGACAGGTTCAGTTCGGCCTGATGGACATGGGCTCGGTCCATTTCGACAGTTGCTTCCGCAGATTTGTGTCGCGCCTGAAGAATAGGAATCTGGGCGCGGGCGGCGGCGATGCGTGCTTCGAGAGATTGGAGCGTGGCCTCCATTTCACGCAGGCTTGCTGTGGACTGCTGGTGTTCCTGAGTAGAGCCAGCCCCCGTGCGTGCAAGATTGGTGTAGCGCTGGTCATTCTGACGGGCAAAAACCAGCTGGGCACGTATCCGAGCAGCTTCCCCGACATTTTCGTCAATGATTGATGGCTGACGCGTTACACTGGCCGCAGCATCCTGCACCAAGGCCTCATCCCGGGCGAGGGTTGCACGGTTCTGGTCCAGTGTCGTCTGATAATCATGGGGGTCGAGCTCGACAAGAACCTGGCCGGCATGGACCGGCTGATTGTCGGTCACGTCCACGGCGATGACCTGTCCTGCGATACGAGGGGCGACAACAGTATAATGGGCCGTGACATAAGCGTCGTCAGTCCAGACATGCCGGTTAGGGACGAAAATGATAGCCAGCACGACTGCGATGAAGATGAGAATGATCCCACCCCCACTGATGAACAGCCAACGGGTGATGGAGCGGTGCTTCTGGTCCTTCTTATTCTTCTTTTCTTCTTCCTGAGGGGAGCGGGAAGATGTGTCGTTCTGATCCGCCATCCTGCGGCAATTCCTTTCTTTCCCGGCACATGGCTGGAAGATTCTGAAGTTATTTCGATTGAAACACGATACGTGGGGGATAGGTACGAACTGGGAGCACGAAGACCCACACCATCAGGAAAACCACAAGGCTACCGAGCACAATCCAGTCGTCGCTGAAAGTCAGGGTGGCCGTCTGGCGCGTCATTTGGGCGTGCAGGGTAGCCATGCTGCCGGGATTGATGGGCTCACCGGAGGGTGTAAGAGGAGCTGGGCGTTGCAGGACGGGGTTCGTGCCCTGCACCAGACTATAACGGACCTGTCCGAGGCGGTCCGCAATCCGGTCTGAATGCAATGAACCGCGTTCGCGGTGCATGAGCTGGAGCAGCCAGATCCCCACGGCTTCTGCGACGGCGCGGGGCGTATTGACCATAGCGGAAGCAAAAGGACCTTCGGAAGGATCCAGCGTATTGGTGGACATCATCAATAAGGGCATGACGATCATGGCGTCCCCGATGCCCTGGAGCGCCTGCCATAAGTAGAACTGGTCGCGGTTCCAGTTGGATGTGAGAAAGAAATCACCGATGCAAGCAGTCAAAATGCAGGTCATGCCGATAAAGCTGACGACACGGGAGTCCACCCAGGTCTTGTTCAGCAGGACCGCCATCAGGGGAAGCATCACGAGCTGTATGGCGGCAATTTCAAGAGTAACGGGGTAAATCTGTTCCGGACGATAACCTGCTGCAGATTTCAGAAATGATGCTGGCAGCGAGGAAGAGGATAGTGAGATGACTACGAAAGTCAGCAGCGTGCTGGCTCCGTAGGCAAAATTGCGTCGCCCCAGCAGCTGAAATTTAAAAAGGGGAAGGGGATGGAACCATTCGTTCAGAACGAACAGGGGAATGCAGACAAGGCTTATAAGACCCAGAACGCAGATGAATGGGCTGTTGAACCAGTCCATCCAGTCTCCCATCTGAAGCATGATCGAGAACGAGCCCATTCCAAAGACGATCAGCAGGAAGCCTTTCCAGTCGAACTTCCAGAACCGTTCGTGTTTCGGAGGATCGACCGGCATGCCATACCACAGCAGCAGAAAAGACAATGTGCACAGCGGGATCGACTGCCAGAAGACAAACCGCCAGTTCACCAGGTCTGTCCACAGGCCGGCAAATGCCATGCTGAGGTTGGGAAAAAAAGTGGCAGTCAGGGCATAGGCGGCCAGACCATAAAGCCTGATGGGTGGAGGCAAAACTCGCAGGGCAATCGTCATGAGAAGCGGAACAGTAAAACCTCCTGCCAGCCCCTGAAAAACCCGCAGGATGTAGAGTAGGGACAGGATGGAAGTGAATGGAATAAGGCTGGATGCGAGAACGGCGAGAGTCACCACGAAAAATGAAAACCGACGCAAGGTGAGCGTTACGGCAAGCCATGGAGAAACTGACATACCGATGATTTCCGCTGTCACATACAAGGTCGAGAACCAGCGTTGAGAGTCCATGCTGAGACCTAGCGCCCCGGCGACGTCCGGAAGAGCCTGTGCGGAGACCTGCTCGTTCATTTCTGTAGCGAAAGAGAGAGCTATGATGCCCGCAAGCCCGAATAGAGAGCGTTGCTGGCTTGTCATGCAAGGCGCACGAAAAGAGAAAAAAGTATCATGTAAAAATTATGCCGGTGCGATCGATAGATCTTCAACTCTATTTGTAAGTCTTGCGAATAAGTAAAAATTTATATTTTTTAAAACGATCTCAGCCTGTAGGGACAGCGTTAGGCTCAGGACTCATAGCCAGAACATGATGGTTGCAGCGAGGCAGATGGCTGAGAAGAAGGCGGTCGGGCATCTGTCATAGCGGGTTGCGACCCGCCGCCAGTCCTTGAGCCTTCCGAA
>Ga0157363_1003901_pt1 | contig 13634 bp, 3 predicted proteins | sample AttsexASBM1_FD_111477 | JGI IMG/M metagenome (GOLD analysis project Ga0157363, IMG submission 111477) | Fungus gardens microbial communities from leaf cutter ant in Ribeirão Preto, State of São Paulo, Brazil - Atta sexdens ASBM1 | ecosystem: Host-associated > Fungi > Mycelium > Unclassified ...
GTGTGTGTGTGTGTGTGTGTGTGTGTGTGTGTGTGTGTGTGTAGTTGAATAAATTGTGTATTTTATAATTATTGCAATTACTAAAGTTTATTTAATTATGTATATTAGTTTATTCAACTATGTACACTAATTCTACTTATTAAACTTATGAAGTTGTCACCTTTATAGTTACTATCGCTATGCTTTTCTCTGAGTGGGAGTATTTGTTCTTTCCATAATATGGAAGAAGAGAAAATTGACAATTCCAGAAAATTCAAAGATAAATTAAAATTTTCAACGATTCTCGTACATTTAATTGAAAATAACGAAATCCGATTTTACATTGAGAGTGATCGAAGATTCTTGAATATCAAATTAATATTTAATGGACACTTGAATAAATTATATAATATTATTATATTTTAGAAAAAAAAATCTCTTATTCGGTCTTCCTTATTTGTAAAATAAGAAAGAGAACTTTAATTTAAATTTATGTCTATTACATCTTTGATTTCATAAAAATTATTATGCACAAAAAAATAATCCAAATATCATTGACTATTTTGTTTTAATAGGATGCTTTTCTAAGAAAATATTACGTGTTTTCAAGCAAAAATATAATACATTGACTCATATTCTTTCTGCAATAAGTCATTCATTTTTAAAACATAAAAAGACTCGTTATTCATGGAAGAAAAGGTTGAACGTTATTTTGTGCTCAACATGCGTTATCAATTGCTAAGAAATAAGTTTCGCAGAATTTATTTTTCGAAACTTTATGTATTCTTTCCAACAAAGAGATAGTACTGACAAAAGAAAAAAGTAGCGTTGTTTGACTTTCCTGTCGTTTTGTTATGAATTTCTTTTTCACCTATCGATAAGCTCCCCAAAGCGTAATGTAGTATTTTACATTGACTACCTATCTGAATCGTCGTGACGATACACATCCATCACCTTTCCATCATCGCGTGCCTCAACGTTGTTGGTAACGTCATAAATATCTCGGACGAGATACACCATCGGCGCGTCGATACTACGACAGGTGCATTGGCCGGAAAAAGGATATCCATGGCAGACTCGTGAAACCGATCGCGTTCGCAGCCGCAAAGAACAGCAAAAGCACATTGCCAACAGCGTTTCGGCTAAGCGGATTATCGGGAGATTACCAGACGTTTGTTTCGGCCTAGTTTAACATTTAGTTGCGCGAATGGTTTCAAGGGATTAGCGTAGAACTGCGCATCAATGGCACAATATATAACAACCGTGATCGATCATTGTTTCCGTCGAAGTGAGCCACTGGTACGCGCCGCGTCTCGTCATTGTTAGCTTATACGGCCGATTTACGGCGCATTTGGCATTTCGGCTAGTTGACGAATGCGTTACACGTTTTGCAAACTCAAAACACAGGTTGCCTATTTCAATCTCTTCTTTTTTCTCTCATTTTACAGATCACGAGGTCGTTGTCCCTACGAGTATTCGATAATATTCGTACTAGCGGTAAATACTCGCGTCATCGCTCGATTAATTTTCGCAGGCATACCGAACTGTAAAAATAAACTCACACTATATATGAAATCGAGGATATTTCGATTAGAATTGATATAATTTGTAATAATGGATAATCTCACATCGCGAAAAAAGCAAATGCTGAAAGATAAAAGTTCTTTTTAGGGGATGATATTTGTTATTAGATTATTAGATGCAATGTAAAATATACGTAATTAAATCTAGGAATAACCATGATAAAATTATTATATAGAAATAACAAAATACCTATTGCTTTTCTATTTACTGTAATTATGCATTTCCAGAAGAAATAAACAGTTCCTTAATTGTACGACCATTATTTATGGTCTTATTTTTTTGTACCAAAAACGGTTGTGAATAGATCAAAAAAGCATTTTTTTTTCATTTCCTTAATTATAATGCAAAATGTACAAAGAATGACGTGAAAGGAAATACATTTAACCGTCACGATTTTGTTGCAGTCGAGTGAACCTTTCTCTCTTACAATTTTTCTTTGAAATTTAATTATAAGTAGTTTTGAGAACTAACAAAGTTTACAACGTTTTTGTTATAAACTCTTACATTAAAAATTACTGTAAATATACGTATATTTTCATTTCTAAGAGAAAACATTTTTTGACAGACACAAAATTATTCTTCTGTAAAATTCTTTTGTGTTAATTACGCATAAGATACTCTTAGATAACAACTAGACTAATAACCAATGCTAATAACATTTCATCTTTATTAATTATTAACATAGAATAATATAATAACAAGCAAAAAAATGATAGAAAAACTTATGTAGCTTCTAAATGATTATTTTAGATGTATATATTTTAAATATGTATATTACTTCAAGTGATATATTAAACGGTATATAATAAAATAAATTAGATATACAAACATGTATATACAGGATGTTTGAAATTTATGTCAAAACTTGGGGAGCGTGTAGAGAATCGAAAAATTAAGAAAAAAAGTCCTGTAGAGATATCCTCATTTTTGCTTCGTTTTAAAGAAAATTGTAAAAAAGATAAAATATATAAGTTACTTCGTTCTCGAAGTATTATGTATCGCCTTTGAAGTATTACCATCGCTGAAATCGTGTAAGAAAACAATAATAATAATTCCGTTTTCAGGTGAAAATTTTACATTTCTGCCTTTCTCCTGTTATTAAATTCGTCAATTACTCGTCAGAAGTCATCGAGTGAATTACGTCCTGTCACAATATCCCGCGTACATATACTAACGTTGAATATACTGATATGGTTTCCGTGTATGACTTCTGCGACAAGAAATCAACATTTTGAACAATATTTACATTAAGCAAGTGAATAAACAATATACAATGTGAATAACTAATGAGAAATTACAAAAATGAAAACTAGATTTTATCTTTTTTCTTTAAAATGAAGCAAAAACAAGTATATCTCTACAGGATTTTTTTTCTTAATTTATCGATTCTCTATATGCTTCCGAAGTTTTGACATTTAAATTCCAAACACCTTGTATATTTTATATATATATATATATATATATATATATATATATATATATATACATATATTTCAGTTTTATATTTTAATTCATTTTAATTTCGTTATTTATGAAATAACACGTGAAAACTTTTTATATAGAAAATTGTGTATTTGATCTCTCAATCATCTCATTATTATCGTTGTCCGAAATATATATATATGTATGTTATACTTTCATAATTTCCTATGGAAAGAAACTTTAAAAGTAAAATCTTTGTTTTGCATTCTCAATATAGCGATACGTGTATTCATAACTCATATCTCTACAACGAGACTGAATTATGACTTTTGAAATCGCGTTGATATTATTCTAATGTACGGTGCACCGCATCTCTCAGTAAAGTCAATGTAATTTACATTCTCGTGAAATATGAGCGACAGTAATCTTATCAGAAAATCCGATAAATAATGAGCTTTCCTCTCACGTGAGGGAACGTATACAAAAAATCATTTTAGTTATTAAAAGATCGTATTATATATTATCCTAATTAAATGTAATAATGTGTTAACAAAGTGTCTAACAAATCTCGATAAGAAGAATTTTTCTTCTACAATTAGCTATTCGGACAACATTTGGCTTTAAAAGATCAGAAATATAAAAGTCTCACGAGAGAGTCATCGAACTTTAGAGATTCGCATTCCGATAGAAATTGCATTGTCGAGATAGCCCATTGAGGCCGTTTATGCTCATGACACGCTACATTTTCAGGCAAGGCTAATACAGAAAATTAGATTTTCACGAAGAATAAGCTGGCTAAGCCAGTAAGTGCTCCACGTCGTCGTGGCGATCGCATTATTTTCGTTTCCGAAGTTTAATCCCGTGGGAGGTCATTAGATATTCCCATTGCGTGGGCATTGTACTCTCGTAAGTGGAACGAGATGACCAAAGGGTATATAAAGCGATGTGCAGGCGGCTTTTAAGGGACGCGACGTACACACATATACGCACACATACGCGCCATTCCTCCAATTAGTCGTTTATTATTCGGAATTGTTCTGCGACGTGGTGCGCGTAGAGCGCGAGCTGAAATTGTAATGAAAGAATGTAATTTGCGGTAAAGCTGAGAAAATGCCAACAAGTCTCAAGAAAAGTTAAAAAATGTAATAATGTCAAAGGAAAATAATGCGCAACATACGTATTAATGGAATTTCGTACAAAACATCACAGCTTTTATCTTTGTTAATTTTTAATAAGTTATTAATGTAAATATTATTTACATTAATGTGTAAATATTTATTTGACTACAGAATTTCTATTATTATTAAGTAATTTCTTTCATCAATGATTTCTGAATTTTTTATTAACGTATTTTTTATCTGATCGTTGAATAAATGCTAAATAAAGTATGTCGAAATATAATATCTTATATTTTTGGGTAGAGTTCTTTACTAGAACAAACGGGGGGTATGTAAATACTTCATTTATTCATTGCGCATCGTTTGAGTAAATGGTAAATCCTATATTGGCCAAAATGATTGCATTCGTGATGCCGTGCAGCGATTTAGTTATTTCAGCGATAAAATTTATTTATTTATTTACAATTGAATAAATAATTTAAGTTTGCAAACAGAATATAAGTAGAATAAAGATTATTTGATGGAGATAATTAAATAGTATTCCGCGCTTTGCTCTTCGTCACTGAGAAGCGTCTCGCGATGTGCTTGGATTACTAATCTTAGAATTGCTCCTTACTTGGAAACGCGAGCTGAATTTTAATTATATGCAATAACTGTATACATTGTATGCTACAATTACAGATAAGCAAATAATATCGTTTTAAAAACAAATATGCGTAGCGACGGTTGCAATGCATGCATAACGATACAATGGTACTGAAAAGAAAAGCGGATTATGGATTATAGATGAAGCGAGCTAATAAAGAGCTTGTAATTGAGCAGATATTTACAGTTAATAAATTTGTATCGCACAAATTAATTATCATGACGCTGTTGATGTACTGTATATTGTATATAAAATAGGCAAATCATATGAAATCGCGCGTAATAAGCAGACGCATTGCGTTCTCATTCATATGCAGAAAGAAAACAGGAAAAAATAACAGTAAAATGTTGTAGAATCTAGATTAATGCTAATTCGTAATATGAATCATTTGCAACTATGAATAAGTGTTCGCAGATACTGCATAGCCTGCAAATACATATTCATGCACAATTATGACCTTCTTCACCCGCAAATACTGGGATAGTACGCTGCAGAGTAAATATATCCATTATGTCCATATATTGTTCTAAGTAAACCTGTTTTTATAAACATTTAGTCACAACCATGTCGTTTGTCAGATAAGTTGATATTGAAGTAAATATACTGATAAGCATGTTTACAAACATAGTCATAAATTAATGCAAATTTATAATATATATCGTTCATTGCTATAAATATTTGGTTAATTAAACTCACTTTTTTTAGACGACATGTAATGTTTGTAACAGAATTTTAATCATACATGAAAATATTTGCATCAGAAGTAAGGTACAGATTACCCAACATTTTATTTGCTCGCGAAAGAATATGAACATTCTTCTACAATTTCACTATTACAGTATGTATATAAAAAAAAAAACAATCAATAATAGTAACATTTAAATAATTATAAGTATTATCGGCAAAGAACGCTACTTTAAGAACAAACAAAAGATAACAAAAAGTTGTTAAATGTTACATTTATTTACACAAAACTAAACATATATCCTGATTGACTTTTTGTTAGTTAAAAGCTAATTAAAACTCATGTGCAGACGTGTTAAAGAGTTAATTTAAAAAAATTAGAAAATTTCAGAGATAGTACACGATGAGAGTGTCACCAAGGAAAACCTGACGAAATTGACCAGAGAGAGAAACTATAGTTTATAACAAGTATACATTTCATGCAACATATGGCACCCACCGCATCACCTATATTTCACTAGTGGTCTAAGCAGTCTGTATTATAGATGTATGTGCGGTTCATACCGCAGGAAAAGCTCAAGCAACTTGCGGAACAAGGTAGTCGAGAGAATTCTTGACTCCGACCTCGTTTTACGTATGCGACGCGTATTTTATTCGCGCCGCGTCGATCAGCGCACACGCAATGGACATATGAGACCGAGATTTTACGAGTTGATATATATACATATATATATATGATACATATTTGTACACACACACACACACACACACACACACACACACACACACACACACACACACAGATGTAGCATATACATATATTGGCACGCGTTTCAACTATCGGGGTTAACTGCGCTTCGAACGCAATTTATTTCGATCGCGATGACCGCTTAGCGCGAACACGCTTCGCGAGTGCTCGCAGTCTCGTAAATGCCGTATCGCATTACGCATCGAGAAATCACAATGCAATTACATTTTCGAGATTAGAATTTGAACGATGAAGATAGTACGCGGTAAAGACTGAAAACGAATACATATTAAGAATGAAAATGGACAATTAACATTTCTCAGACTTTGTAGAAATAAAAAGAACAAATTTACATTGGTCTCTTTTCAGAAGATTTTGTAACATAATAATCATAACTATTTATAGAATAGGAAGATTGCCGATATCAATTTCGTTTTTAGACAATATTTTTTAAACAAAGATAAAAATAAAATTTTAAATACAAAAATACAAACTAAAAAGTATCTTCTATCAGATAATATAAACAGTTTTTATAATACTGTTTGTAATTTTGCAATAATTAATTTTTTCGTAAGATAAGCAAAAATGAGCGACAAAATAGGCTCTGACACAGTGGGCAGTAATATCACATATTCCTATTCTTTTTCTTTATACAGAAATTATCTATATAAAATACCTACAAGTGAATGTACATATATAAGATTTTTCCAGAATTTTTTCACATCTATATGAAACATTTTTGTTGAATTATATGCATATATTTACTTTATGCTGTTCTGTAAGATGCAAATATGTTTCTGCAAGATGCAAATATTTGCGTCTTGCAAATAGTTTTTCAAGAGCTTTTCCATATATTTACCATTGCCTTCGATAGAGCTCCAATAGAATTGATATGATGAGATAGTTTAACACTATAAAGCAACATCACAAAGATTAAGTTAACTCATGATTTGTTTTATAGACAGGTGTTTTATAGGCCGGTTTACCGCTGCACCCCAATTTTATATTTAAAACCATATTATGAAAAAATTAAGAAAAAAAATAATATAAATAAAACTGATTTAGGAAACTACAAGCATTTAAAACGACGTAATATTATTAATGACATAATTATTACTATTTAAATTACGCTACTATTTTAATTACGCAATTTGCAAAAGAAAATTGTAAGAATTTCATTTTCGTACTCATAGAATTCATTTTTAACTGATTTCAAGTCAAACAAACAAGTCACAAATATACGAATTATGCGTTTACACATTTTTAATCAATTAAATAGATTATGTTTTCATTAATATTAATAAAGTGTAATGGTTGGATTCTGAGAAATAAGGATGTGTCGTTTTAAAAGATCTATATATCAGTATCGACAACTTTCCTCTAATAAAAATTCAAAAAAATATATAAGTTTCTCTAACAGAAATATGCAAGAACGTATTTAAAATATAGACAAAGTACATATTCTTAGTAACTTTTGAAAGAAATTCTCGCGAAAACTCAGAAAGTTCAAATCTTTACTAGTGACATTTACGCGCGAACCTCATATACAGCGCGTTCAAATAAGAAAAAGTTTTATAACTGCTGCACAATTTCATACCCGAATATTTCATCGTGCTGTTCGTGCAATGTTACGACTGTTTGAACGAAATTTATACTCATCGTTTGACTCGAAAAAGTTGTAATGTTACATCATCATAATGTCGCAAAAAGCTCGCAAACGTTGATCGGTCGCACGCGTAATATTTCAATTCACGTACGTGAATATCGAAATGTGAATGCGCATAATATTTACAATCGTAATAAACCCGAGAAGATAATGCGAAAATCTATGAATAATCCGACATCTTAACAAATTAAACTTCCTGTAAAAGGTAAGCTTGGATCGTTTCCCATTTAAATTTTCACTTTCTAGCAATTTATATTCTTTTATATGTCGTAAACAAAAGAATAAACTAAAATGATTTATCATTTTTAATTATTGGTAAATCTATTTACTTAATGTAAAATTAGATACTTAAGTAAAATATTTAAAAAAAATTTTAAATAAAGAATTAAAAGTACCGGAAGACAGAATTGTTTAATTATCTATTACGTTTTTTTTTTCATACTAATTTCCTAATTTTATTTTTTATTTCTTAAAAATATTATAATTTCAAAAACTCAAATTGCTAGTTTTGCGAGAATCTACTGACACTACTGTTATGCTTATCATATATTTTTTACCCGTTATGTAAATGAGAGCATCCGTATGTATAATTTGACGTATTTCAGTCACTAATGTTTCTGTCTAATGCTAAACATTATTTATCTAACATGCAAATAACAAACAATTTGTTAATAAGAATTTTCCATTTTTTTATAATTAAAGTGAAGAAAAATTTGATATCTATAAAATTAAGTGTTATTATAATATAAATAATTATTTCAATTTATACTATTTATATTTTTATTTTATATTTTTATTTTATATTTATTTTGTCGCAGAATAATATTTTTCATGTGCGCATTTTTAAGTTAAAAAATTTAAATTTAAAAATTATCTAAGTCATGAGTGAGATTTATAGCTTTCATGGACCTTCCTCTTGGATTCGCTAACGGATTAAGTTCAAACACATATATTTAATACTAGTGCGCACTGCGAATACAGGTCAAAGACGTTGCACGTGAACCGAACTTGAAAGCTTCTCTCTCACGAACTAAAAAACATTTTTCCACGTTATCATTTCCACGTGCTACGTAACTATCATTTAGCACGGATAGCAATGCATTATTATAACAAACATTTCGGGATACGTGAGAAATTCGCGAATCTATTGCGGCAAGCTGTTCGGCAATGAGAATACTCGATTTCACGTATCACTTCAGTGCGAGAATAAACGTAAACACACGGAACTTCGCTTAGATGTTTCGTGTACTGGAAAACAATTCATTTATAAATTCCTATTATTCGATACGTCTATCTGACATGAAATTGTATTTCATGTTGCATTCAAGTAAGAGAGAGAGAGAGAGAGAGAGAGAGAGAGAGAGAGAGAGAGAGAGAGAGAAAGATACTCGTATAAAAAGTATTCAATTTTATATCAAATTTTTTTCGATATATATTCCTACAAATATCCCCAAAAGATCTTAAAATGTAAAAAAGGAACATTTTTAACAGAAGAAGCTTTAAAACTCATTTGCGAATTTTCTTGATGGTCCTCGAAAAAAGTGTAAAAGAGCGCTTCGTACGGATGTCGATATTGGTGGCGCTAATTGCTCCTCGAATGAGTTCTAATTGACGGGCAGACGTCTCATCAGCATCGCGGCAGGAAACGTTGAAGGTGGCAACATAGTCGAGAGGATGGAAGACGACGATGACGATCAACACTACGTGTCAGTTACTACGGAACAGAAAGTTTCATCCTGCTGCGTCAGCGAATCGTGCTTCATGAGCGCATTGTGCAACATCGACCACCGCCCGACTTTACGATATATAAGAGGTAGTTCAGTAAATCTCCCTCGAAAGGAAAAAGAAGTCAAGAAGCAAGTAGTGTAACCAGTGTGATTCGTTTCGAAAGCTAAGCGCATGTGTGTGTGTGTGTGTGTGTGTGTGTGTGTGTGTGTGTGTGTGTGTGTGCGTGCGTGCGTGCGTGCGTGTGCGCGCGCTAATAGAACATGTTGAAGATCTCATCTAAAACGGGGGATCTCTCGTTAGACTTTTTAAAACCCTTTCTTTTTGAAAACCTGTGACTCTAGCTTTTCTTTAACGCCTGTTGAAATCAACTGTATTGAAGAGAAACGTTGAAAAGAGAATAAAATCTTTTAAAATTATATATTTGATTCTCCTCAAGTTTATTTTGCGAAACTTTCTCACTTTTCATTTTAATAAAAAACCTCTTAATGTCTCGATATTTTAATATTAATATCTTTTGCGTCAGTTATTAAAAAAATTCTGTCAAGTGATTTATTATTAAAAAACAAATTATATTTAATTATTAATTGTTAATTGATAAAAGAACATTTTCTCTACATCTTATCGATAATATATTATAGCGTGTAATATTATGTTCAATTTTATTACATAGTATATTTAATAGAATTTTTTGCATATTAATTACCTCGTAAAAGTATGTTAATTTTCAAAGATCTATGCTCGATTCAACAACTATATGAAGATTTCTCGAATAAATACCCTTTACGAATATATCCAACTAAATTATATTTTATAGATTTCTAATCTAACATAAAAAAATAACTTCAAACTTTAATTAGTATAATGTGTCTATTTTTTGTTAGTAACTGCATATTTAAAATTCATCTTCACGCGTACTCATCAACACTATACATTTTCAATCTAGAAAATTGTCCAACTTATTCATTACAAGCAACGCTAAATAAAGTAAACACAATTTCCGCTAGGAAAGCGGAAGTTCGATTATTCATATGCAATATATAATAAATGCATTATCTACATCGTTATAGAAATACTATTTTCGCGATAAAATATCATGCAATCTTCATAATGGGTCTTGAAGGATGCAACCATCTATATGTATCTACAAGCGAATCTCGCGATTATCCGCAATGCTTCAGATATCTTAAATTTTCCGTGGCATTTCGGAGCCAGAATATGCGGGATAAATCGCCGTCGATTGACCTTTGCTTGATCGCGCGATATGAGTCAGCCCTACTGAATCTTTGATCATTTTCGAGGTCGAGTGCCATCGACTAGCGGTCGGATTCTATAGCCACATCGTCATTCTTTATTGGCCCTTTTCTGATGAGATCGAGCGGGGACTAAGCAGTGTTTTAATTCACCAAAGTACTAGGCATTCTTGTTCGTTCCGTTCCACACAGAGGTGCAAAGGTAGAGCGAGGACAATGGCGTGCGAAAGGAAATACTTTGATCCGTGCATGTTCTTCAGGCTCACTTGCGCTTGCTCCGAATACGCCAACGGATGGATAATGCAAAGGGTTATACATTGTTCGCGACGTGCATCGCGAGGCGTCTAGTCTCCTTCCTCTATTATACTTTTGATCCGTAAAATGTGAAGTTTAAGTTTATAAGTTACATTCATTGTTATTTTATTTTTATATAATCACAATGATATAAACACAAATTATATAAATCAACATGAATAATCATTACCTTTAATTATATCATAAATTAAAAAGAAAATAAACCCACGTGAAATTATCCAAGTACGAGGGATAATTTTAATGAATTATCAATATGAATTTTATTAAAAAATATGTAAAGCAATTCTCAGACTCAGATATTATTGAGTCTTTAAATCAATATATATCAAATCATATATCTATTAATATAATATTCTAATATGGGTACAACTTCCTGACTAATCAATAATTTCCTATATACGTTAATTTCGAAATATATCAACACTTATTCATTGAAATTTCTAAGATCCGCGCTTGACAAAAGCATGCACAATCTATGTGTGAACTCTACGCGGAGAAGCGAATTCAAAGGAACGTAAAAATCGATTCCCCGACAAAGGAAACAATTTGTCACGTTATCCTTATCACGTCAGCATTCATCACTTCCTTGCTTTGCACGAGATCGATATCGACGACCTATCCATTCTATCCTTTTAACGTAGAGGGATTACTAACCCGAAGAGAGTACTAAAAGCGCGTTAATGAAAAACACTTCCAACATTCGGGCACATTGCATGTATATTCGCGCTTCTGTATGAGCGAACAGCGCTACAAATTGCTCGTTAAAGAGACGAGTTTGGTCTCGCCCTAATGACGCCTCGTTGAGGCTTGATTTAATTTTCAAGGCGCAGAGGAGACTCCGACAGCAAAGCTCGTCGCGCTGACTGTCGCGACAGCGGGGTCAACTATTTAGGATAGCTTGCAACATGGCAAAGCGGACTTCAGACGATTTCCACTCTGCTTTCTATCTATCGTAAAGCATCAACTCGAAATCAAGTCAATTTGTCGATGTACCAAATATTGCGAGTCAGACTTGGAATGGAGTCATCAAACAACTTCCAATGTACGTTAGTCGAACATATTACAGTGTTTAGAAAGAGTTTACGAAGTAATATACCAATACATACACCAAGCAAAAATTAAAAGAGCTCGTAACTTTCAATTAGAACATTATCATAAAACAGATCGCAGAAAGGATCAATTGTATGGAAATTCTTAATCATTATCAAGTAAACTGCGGAGTTAACTCGAATAGCTCGCAATTATCGTAGAGTTGAAATCAATCTAACTTCGCTTGAAATTGTTGCAAAATAGATTAAATTAACAAGTATCTTGTTTATATGTAATGCAAAAAAAATATATTTAAAAATGAACTCAAATGCAAGTTACATTGATTGCAGCATAAATTCAAGAAGAAATTAATTCATAAGATATACATCATAATCAGACTCCAATTTTAAATTAATATCTGATTCATGATTGATGACATTCAAGATATTATAAATATATTTACCAATATTCGTGGCTTTTATATTTACTTTGATTTCAGCTAGAATATAATTTCAACTAGTTAACAATTAAGTAACTTTAAAAGGTTTTGGCGCATGAATTTTGATACAGATTCAAAAAGTTAAATTAAATAAATTCTAGATAGAAAATAGCGATTCTGTCGAACGGTGGCTAGCCATCGCAGAGAAAAGGCCGGAAGACACGAAATCCAGCAGTTCGAACTTGGACAAGTTCGTAAGCTCCACAATGTAGATTTCGAACGAGGTCGAGCTAAGTGCATGACTCTGGCCGTTACAAGACGCGAGGAAAGATATACGCGGCGGATGGAGGAGAAACGCAAAGGAAACGAGGTCTGGGCGGATCACCGTAATTTAAGTGCCATGGGCCCTCCTGCATGCTCGTGCACAAACTTAATCCACTCATTACATGGCATGCACAATGACGTGAACCGTATTCGCACGGACGCACGCGGAATCTTCAAATTGCTTTCGGGTAATTGCGACCGACTCTTCTTGGATGTCGCGTGGGTAAATACTCGCACTCGAAGAGGAAGAATTTTAATGGGCTCACAGACTAATGTGTTTGGCACATGTCTTTGTACGGAATCGCGACAAACGTATTACATGAGTCGCCGAGATAACTTTCAAAGTCTTACACTTTCTTTTCTTTAAAAAAAGAAAGAAAAAGTTTTATCAAAATATAAAGATAAAATATTATAAAATATTTGCTTCCATTCATGAAATAATATTATTAAGCATTAAAATGGTTAAAATTCGCGGAGAGAGCTTCTAATCAAAGAATTAATATCTATCGACCTTGCCTCGGATTCTATAAAGAGACACGAAAGAGAAGGAGTTTCGCGTAGAATTTGCACGACATACCTAGAGCAAATATCTCGTGTAAACGCTTAAGACACCTTAAACAGCATAATGTGAAAATTTACTTTAAGCGTGTTTAATTTTCAAGCGTATATATATATATATATATATATATATATATATATATA
>Ga0157363_1003902_pt1 | contig 13633 bp, 11 predicted proteins | sample AttsexASBM1_FD_111477 | JGI IMG/M metagenome (GOLD analysis project Ga0157363, IMG submission 111477) | Fungus gardens microbial communities from leaf cutter ant in Ribeirão Preto, State of São Paulo, Brazil - Atta sexdens ASBM1 | ecosystem: Host-associated > Fungi > Mycelium > Unclassified ...
CTGTACATGTGCACACCATGTGTACACCATGAGGAACCCTTGTCCCTTGATGTCACTCCTAACCCTAACTCCTATCTAGACTCTTCCCGATCCTTCTAGACCCTAAGTCCTTCCAGACCGCTCTAGACTCTTCCACATGACTTCCAGGTCACATGCTCTTCTATCTCTCTGTCCGTTGTAGACTAATAATTATCTAAGGTCCTAACCCTAACCCTAGTCCAAAGTTTGTCCATACTCTCATACTATAACAAGCCATTCCAAATACTACTTGAATATATTCCAATCTAAGAGAACAGGATTGATATAAACAAAAAATGATTGTGTCTAGATAGTCAGAAACACTGATAAAATTATTTAAAAGATTAACTAAAAAAAAAAGGATGTTTATGACAATGACCAATAGAATAGAACAATTTTGGTATATAAGACTACACTTAGTAGAGTTTAGTGGTAGAAAGTGGTTATATTAGCTTAATGAAGTCCACAATAATTGTTATAATGTTTGAGATTTGTTAACAAGAAAGAACTGAAAACTCTACATGGTTTGCTATTAGCATCATTTGTTACAATTAAAGACTCAAAGTACTGAGTTAATAAAAGAACCTTGTATTGGGATTAACACAAAAAAACTCAAGAGAGTTCCAGTTACAAACTAATCTATCTTATATACTGTAGACTATGGTCTGTGCACACTCTATAACTATCCTACTCTAAAGTCTATATACTTTTCATAAGACCAACATATTGCAGCAACTACTAACCAAAATGGTTAATAGTACACTAAGTAGTCTTATGTCACAAAGAGTCTCTGATATATTTCTACATTATATATACTATTATTACAAGTCCCACCCTAAACTATATATCATTTATAAGTCCACCACACTATTATTACAAGATAAACATGCTGCAACCATGCCTTTGACATTATTATTCTAGTTCCTTCTACTTTGTTCCAGATCTATGATATCACATGCTTCTTCATTATCCAAGAAATAAAATAAAAGATAAAGATAAAGATAAATCAAATAAATAAATAAAAGAAAAGAAAATCAAGATAAAATATAAGAGTTCAATTATACCATAATGATATCCTCTATTTAAGGTTCTGCCTCTGGAGTAACTGGCCTCCCTTTCTCTCTTACCCAACTTCTTTCTAACTTCTTCAAATATTTATCTTCAAACTTTCTATTGTCTTACCCAAACAAAATCTTTGCTATATACTTCTCTGGTAATTCACTCCTCTTAAACACCTCTGCTTCTAGATTCAATGCATTTTCATTCTTCTTCTCTTTTCTCATCTATACACTTCTTATCTTCTATTTTCTAATCTTCTTCTCAAATTCTTCCACTAAATCCATCATATTTTCCAAGTTCTCCAACCTCTCCCAAGTGTCTTCTTCTACCATATACCTCTTCCATCTAACTAAATACTTTGGTTTCCCCCCACATCTCTCCTATTTAATATTTTTTCAACTTCATACTCCTTTTCTCCATTTATCTCTACTAGAGGAGGTGGGATCTTCTTCTGTTCCTCTACCTGCTCCTGATACAATGCTATTTTACTCACATTAACCACTAGGTAAATTTTCACTGATGTCAGTAACTTCAACTCCACTGCATTTTCTGATATAATTTTCTTTATTTCTAAGGCCCCACAAATTTCTCTGTCAACTTCTTTGTCTTCCTATTCCTCATCTACCACATCAAATCCTTTGTACTCAACAATACTTTATTTCCTACTTTATACTCCACCACCTCTTTTATATTTCTATCTCCATATTTCTTCATTTCTTTCTATGATTTCTTTAATACCACTTTTGTCTCCTCATGTGTCTCCTTTATTTCCTTCACAAACTCCTCTACTTTCACATGTTTTCCTTTTTTTTTATTTCGAAACCTATTCTCAACTCTCATCTATAATTAACCTTGAATGGTAATAACTTTGTCACTATATGTACCTTGTCATTAAAGGCAAACTCTACAGTTACCAACCATTCAAATCAATTACTTTGTCTATGATTAATGTACATCCTTAGATACTGCTCCAGCTCTTGATTTGTCCTCTCTGTCTATTTGTCTGTCTATGGATGAAAAGCTATTGAAAGCTTTATTTCTATTTTCAATATCTTATTTAACATCTTCATCAATCCCACTACAAACTGTGGCCCTCTGTCTGAAATTTTTGGCAACCCATGCAACTTTTATACATTATTCCTAAACAACCTCACTAAATATTCTGCTGTAATCTTTTCTGTAATTGCTATAAAATGCAACATTTTTGAAAACCTATCACATAATATCAAAATTGAGTCATGACCTCTTGATACCAGTAACTTCACTTCATAATTAAGTCCACTTATATATGTTACCACAGTTTTTCTATCATCGCATTCAGTCTTAATTATCCCACTGGCATCTTCACCCTATTCTTCATCCTCTGATACTGTGTCACAAACTTTATTCAGCTTGTATCCCCACAACAAGTGGATTGATTTTCACAAACTAAGTTGTGCTGGAAAGCCCCAAATGAGGGCTATCTGTACATATGTGAGATGTACAAAAGTGACAACAGATTACTAAGAATCAGACTATCAGTAACTGTAAAAGCTTTGCTGGCTAAATCTCATGAATGACTGGATGGATTCCCATAATCAAAGTTGTATTGGAAAACACTCATCAAATTGTTTCTAATGATATATCATACATCATATGGAGATTAGTATTTATAGAGATACAAGTATATCAATATAGTGATATAATCAGTTATCTTCTAAAATTAGTCTGACATCTGCTATAACAGATGACAGCCCCATAAGGTATGAGTTTTGATCATATGATGGAAAAAGCTTGTGCACAGACTATCACTATTTTATATAAATACTTTTGTATCTGAGGATTAGACCTGAGACTTAATGATATTAGTTTTTATCAATAATTATTAATCATTATCCCTTATTATCATTGTTATCATTATTGAAATTTTGAATCACTTCTAAACCTTTGAGAGTGCATCCAAGATTCAGATATCACAAATAAGTGAGTAGTTCATTTTGTGATATACTGATCACATTTCTCTACATATTACTTTACTTCATTAGCAGCTCCTGGCCACCAATAATTCCTAGTGACTAGTTCTACCATCTTTCACTATTCTCTATGTCCTTCTATTGGTGTATCATGATGTAGCCAAATAATCTCCAACCTCAAACTCTTATTCTTTAGAACATATATTTTTCTTTCTTTCAATACTAATTTGTTCTCAATTTTCCATTCATCATTTCTCAATACTTGAACCCTAGCCTTCTTCATTTCTTTTACCACTTTTACTACCTTGTCATCTTTTGCACTTGACCTTTTAATTTTTTCTATGATTTCTTCTTTAGCTCTCTCAGTCAATAACTATCTCTTCTTTGTCACTCTAATTTCCAACTACTCTTTTTTCAACATTATTTGATTTTCATTATCTTTTTCCACTTCTTCTGCTCAATTTGCTCTCCTACTCAAACTATCTGTTTATCTCATACTCTTGCTAGCTACATGTTTTAAAGCAAAAATCAAATCTTGAAAAATACAAGGCTTATCTAGCCTATTTTTGATTCAAATTCTGAGTTTTCATAAAGTGTTCCAAGTTTTTTTAGTCTCTCCAAATTTCAAACTGATCCTTAGCTCCTTCTAAGAAATGCCTCCATATCTCTAAATACCTAATAACTATTGTGAATTTCATAGTTCCCTTTAGCTTCATTCAATAACTTAAAAATATAGGCTACTAGCCTCCACTTCTCATTCTCACACTTTATCAACAATACTCCTCCTGTAGCAAAATCCAATGTATCTACTTCTACTCTCATTTCTCTGTCCAAGTCTAGTGTTACCAAGACTAGTGTTACGACTTAAAAATCTTAGAGTAGATCAATAAATAGAATCTTATATTAGAGTTAACACAAGGAAACTCAATAGAGAAATTTGTACAGGATCATCTACCTTACATACCTAAGACTACTAGTCTATGCTCTATTACTTTAGCTTATCCTAAATGACCATATATCTGCCTTAAGGTTGACATGTGTATAACACATTATATGATGTTATTCCTTCTAGAACCTTCTACTGTTCACATGATTATGTGATAGTGTGACCATGACCATGACCTGTGATATCACACCAAGCTCTAACCCTAGTTTCCAAAATAGAGAATAAATTGAAAATAATGAGAAAGAAAACAAAATAAAATAAAGTCCAATGTTTACAACTCTGACAACTAGCTCTGTTATAAATCTCTTTTTCAATTTCTCAAATACTTCTATCACATCTATCTCTATTCTCTCTTTATGTCTTCTATAAAACAACTTCACCTCTATTGTATGCTCTATTAGTCCTTCATGATTAAAGGTATCATCAATATTCCTTACATATATTGGTCTATTTAATTTTTTCTTGCAAACTTCAAACTCATTACTAATTCTTTTGTAGTACTATCCAATAATACTTTCACAACAATTTCTTCTTTATTATCTTTCTGCTTTAATCTTATTTTCATTGTCACTTCTCTAAACAATTTCTCCTTCTTTTCCATGCCATTACAGCTACTGTCTACTCTTGTCTTTTGTACCTCCACTGATTTCTTCTTCTTCAATCTTTCTTCTCTCAAAATTGTCTTTCTATTTTATTTTTGTATTAGTCCCTCCTCCTGCCTACTTCATGTTTCTACAATAACAGGCAATATGCTCAAAACCTTCACAAATAAAACACTTTCTCTCTTACATTGCTATCTCTCTGTTTCTTTCTCTCCTTTTCTCTTATGCCTTCTGTTATCTCCATTCCTTTTCTATTTTTCTTTCATTTCTTATTTTTCATTTCTTCTACTCTTCTCCACTTGTCATCTACACTCTTTCTTTCTTCTTTCTCTTCTTCTCTGTTCTTTTTCTTTTTACCTTTCATTATACTCTCTTTTCCTCCACTTTCTTTCCTGTTCTCTTCTCCTTTTCTGCCTTTCTACTTTTTGTAACTCCAACACTTGTTTTTGTAAATTTATTATAATTTCATTTTTTTCCATCACCTGCTTCAATAATCTCATTGGTTCATCCTCTCCCATATCTCTGATTAATTCTTTCATATTTATTTGGCTCAAATCAATAGTACTTGTTGCCATGGCATCTATGTCATATCATAAACTCTGAAATATGTCTGAGATATGTCTGACTTCAATATGACATCAAATCCCTATGGTTATTTGGCTTTATTTGTGCCCAAAACTCCATTAGTGGTTTGATACTTTATAATAGACTTAATCTCATCAAAATTCTGCAGTTATTTGGCTTTATTTGAGTCAAAATCTATAGTCATCTTCATTATTTTCCATTACCTAATAATCTCCTTCAAACTTCACAAAATTACTCAGACTTTACTTGGAGTTTTATCCTTTCCAATCTGAACTCCTATTTAGTATAAAACACTCACTCAGAGATCTGTTTTAATTACTCCTTTTGTTATTTTATGTATTTAAGACTGGTGACTACTTTGTAATAGCTAGCCTGATAATCAACTAAAGTTGATGCTAAATCTCTAGTATCAATGATGATATACTTTACTTCTCTTTTTATAACTCCTTACAAGACTATTCTCTGAAATTGGGGACCATGTGGCTTGTAGGAGGCACAACACATAAGTTGAGGCCAAGGTTGTTCTGACAAGTCTGCATTACCAAGCTCATTGCATAGAGTTTCCACACTTTGTGCATTTTCAAGCTAACTTTACAGACTTTTACCTTTGAGTGCAAACTACGTTTAACATCATGTGACAATGACATGTGTGATCAATCTGTGACATATGTCATGATGTGTGACAGTTGTAACAGTCATATACAATATCATACTATAATCCCAACTTCTTAGTCCAAAATAAGAAAATAAATAAAAATAAAATAAAAATAAGAAAGAAAGACAAAGTTTACCATTTTCAACTCTGACATCAGTGGTGTTTGAGTGCTGAATTTTTGTGTAATGACTGGTTTCCTTACATTTGCTAACCCTCTTAGATTTTTATAACTTAAAGTAATAGTAATTGGCTAAAACTTGATAGTTAAGAACTCTGCCACTTGAATAAACTGTAAAGCTCAGAGGTTTAGTTATTAAAATTCTACTACTCTATCTAGTGCAAATACATATAAAATAACCTACTACTTTGTTAAAACTCAAGTCTTAAATATTACAAAAGTTTATTGTCTTTTTCTCTTCCTATTTGTAAGTCTCAAATACTGTTACTGGTTCTTATGGGGTTTACCAAGTCAAAATATCTGCCCCACTACCAGAACTCCCTCAGATACTGTTTCTAATACCATTATAATTTCTCTTTCTCAACTAATATCCAATAAGCTCTCTGTACTCTAGTTAACATTTGAGATTATTTTTTCCAGGATTCTAACTATCTATTGTAATCATTTCAAGATTATGTTAGTAATGTTCTACTTAATATACCAATTGATTGGTATAGACTGTCTAGAATATTTAGGGCAACTATTATTTCAAGAGAACTCTATTTTGTTCTCTTAGAATTCTCTGGAGGTAAGTTATGTATTGTGTAAGATAGTGTAATAAAATTAAGACTCTTTGAAAATTATGAACTTTGCTAAACTCTGCAGACTTTACCTAGTTGTTCTAATATAAAGTATTTTTCTCAGAGTTTTCTTCTAGGCCAAAACTCTTTCACTTGACTAGATATTGGTATATTCTGCAGTGTCAGTAACTGTCCAGTATCTTCTCAACTTCCCATCCTTTTTATCTATCTATAAGGATGGAGCTCAGAGGAGGGTTCAGACATTTACTAGATATTGAGTCTTTAGGTGTGGCAATTAAATTGATAACATTGAACACCAGATATAATATTCTCAATATAGGCAGGAGCTTTATGTAAGAGAATCCTACAACTTCAAACATTTCAAACCACAAACACTACTGCTTCCTATTACTAAACCCACAGATCTCTCTTTTCCTAAATATCAAGTCCAAATATTGTAGCCACCCCTACAGGGTTCATGAAGCCAACTTTATTGAGTGTTACCACCTAAGTAATTCTTATCTCATACTTTATAAAGTTTCTACTGTTTATAGCTAATATTCTAGAAATTTCTATCAGTATGCCTCACTACTAGAACATCATTATTTCTAGATTATGTCAGCATTATTCCACCATATTGGAATGTATTCTAGAGATATTTGAGATAGCCACTATCTTGAGAATACCTTATTCTGTTCTCTTAGGTTTCTTCTGAAAATAAGTATCATATATACTTGTTTAGATAATATACTTAGATGTCTTGTAGAAATTGCTGACTTTGCTTAACTCTGCAGACTTTGCCCAGTCTCCCTAACACTTCAGATAATGAGCTATAAGTCCTACTTACTTCTCTACTACATAATGTCTGAGACATTGATATAATAGTTTAACTAAGGAGCAGGTTGTGTGAATATTCATGAAGTAATGTGCATCTTGTCACCAGGTTGAAAGACAAGGGCCAGAGTTCATATCTAGTTGTAGTGTAACATCATGTATTTCTATAACTTATAAATGATGGACTTCACTTCTTATAGCACAAACTTTATCTGCTTTATAAATTTCATAACACTTTCTAACTTTGACTCTTGTTAGTACAGTTCAAAGCCCATTCTGGAGAGGCAATCTATATCTAGAAAAAACAGAAATTGCTGAGTGGAGGCATGAATATAATTGTTATACTAAAACTCAGCTATAGGTAGAAAATTATACTAATTACTTTACCTTATATTTACAAACAGTCAGAGATATTGGTCTAGTTCTTGATCAACATGCTTTGTCTATCTATCTGATTAGGGATGTCAAACTGTTGATGAAGTAATCTCAATTCCTAGTATATAGTATAGTTTCTTGGTAAAATAGATAACAAATTGTAGTTTTCTATCCAAAATTACACATGTAAAAAGGCCATGTAATTTCCAGACATGATAATAAGAAAAGTCTTGCAGTGACAGTCATATATATTAGAATGGAATACATTTGCTTGGTCATTAAATCTAATACTATCATCACTATATCAAATACTGTGGACTTTAGGAGTTCAACAAAGTTTATACTTATAGTCTTCTATCTTACATTATATACATACAATGGCTGCAACTCACCAAGAGATAAATGTTAGGCCAACTCAGTGTAAGGGGACTACAAACTCCAATATACAATGTCAAAAATGTAAATTTTGCTATACTAGCCCTATCACTGTTATAGCCCAACTCTAATCACTTTTAGTATCTTTGTAATCATTATTCTATATTTTCAGTTACTATTTGATAAGTGCTTACTATTTCCAGATATTATTCCAGATTTTTTCACCAGAATATCTAACTATCTGAATAAATACTATTATTCTTTGCTTGGTCAGTACTGTTCCATCTGATTGGAATGTATCTTAGAGTATCTAGAATAGTTGCTACTTTTAGAAAACCTTATTTTGTTCTTTTAGGTTTCTCCTGGAGATAAGTCCTTACTTGGTGTATTATATAAACAATAAACTTAGATTTCTCCTAAAGAATACAAACTCTATGTTTATTCTGTGTTTCTGCCCAATCATCCTAATACTTAGTATATAAGCCTTGGTTACAGATGCTGATAGTATCAAGATGACAGAAAGTGGACTTGGTTTTTTATTATTTTCTTTCTCATTTTTATTTTTCTTTTGATTTATTTTCCATCTTTTTATTTTTAAAACTCTGGGGTTAGGATTAGAAGTGATCGATCACATCAGTCACATTTGATAGTGTGGTCACAACATTGATTACGGGACTTGAGAGAAAGTTATAGAAGGTTCTAGAACAAGTGATGTTATACAACATGGATTCCACATGTTAACCTCATGTACTATACATGGTTGTTTAGGGTAGGGTGCACAGTAGTCAGCACAAACCATCAGTAGTAGTATATAAGGTAGACCAGTTTGTAAAGGAATCTTTATCAAGTTCTCTTGTGTCACTCCTATACAAGAGTTATTCTTTTGTCCAACCCTAAGGACTTAAGACTATAACAGATAGACCAGTTCCAAGGTTTTCCATCTACCTACATGTCCAGCTATTCTTAAATCATAACAGAGTGTGACTACCTATCAGTAGAGATGTTGTGGCAACCACTTATCACAATGACAAATGACAGCACAAACGAGTAAATCTCTTAGATCAGATATAATGTGGGAATTTCACAAGAGAACTCAACAAGGAGTCTCTGCTAAATTAGAGTCCTATATATACAAAACATGCTTGGTCCATGCTACCAATAATTAAGCCTGCCCTATTGTCTATGCTACACCCTCATGTCTGCCTCATGTCTTACTCAAGGCCACTATGTTGTATACATGTGTCCTGAGGTCATCTTCCAGATCCTTCCACCATGTTCTAGGCCTATGACGTCACATCATGTGACCTGTCATGTGACTGTGATGTCATGTGCCTCTTCATTGTCCAAGAGAAAAATAAAAGAAAAGAGAAAATAAAATCAATATAAAATCAGAAAAATAAAAGAAAAGAAAAATAAAATTATTAGTGTTCAAACGTCCCATAACAAGAGATCTATGGGACTTAGGATATATATTTTACTACAAAATAATAGTAAATCCTTGCTCTCTGACCATTCTGAATATTTTGAAAACTATAATGACTTTATTACAGACTGGTGGAGTTTACATACAGTTCTTGTTATAAGTTTTTCTTACTTGTCTAATTGGTTTCCTCATTGAGTGCTCATCAGGAGGGTTTTTTCTTTACCTTCCACAGTTATGTCTTCTAGTATGAGAGGACCTGATTTTTCATTGCATTTAGCCATGTAAGAACACTTAACACTGAAATCTGCAGACTTTGTAACTAGCTTTTCTACCTCATAGCACCACTAAACTATAGAACCTGTAGACTTTACTACCATTAACCCCAAACTCTATGCTTATACACTGCTTTTCTGAAAGACTCCTTAGATCATTGTTATCCTGTCTTTTTAAGTAATATTCTAGATACTCTTACCTAGGTTTTTAATAATATGACTTAAGACCAAGAGTAAGAATCAAAAGAGAAACCTTATATTAGAGTTAATACAAGAGAACTCAATAGAGTTTCTAGTACAAAGTGTCTATCTTATATATATACTAGACTAATGGTCTATGCTACATGAATTCTAACCTATCCTAAAGGCTATATGTATTACATGCCATTGACATGTGGTATGATATTATCTTTTTTAAAACCTTTTATATCCTTCTACTATATCACATGATTGTGTGACCATAATTTGTGACTGTGATTCATATGGCTTAATGTATAACATTGTTATGAACTAAAGTCCATAGGGTTGAACAATAGAACCACTCTTGTATTGAGTAACACAAGAGAACTCAATAGAGATCTCTTTACAAACTAATCTACCTTATATACTACTAACCATGGTCTGTGCTCACTACTGTGCACCCTACCCTAAATGACCATGTGTAGAACATGAGGTCAACATGTGTTATACATGTTGCATGATGTCATTTGTTCTAGAACCTTCTACTCTGTTCTCCCAAGTCTTGTGATCAATGTTGTGACCACACCATCAGATTGTGACTGATGTAACAGTGTGACAGATCACCTCTAACCCTAACCCTAGTTGTTCTAAAAGTAGAAAAAATAAAAAGAAAAAGAAAAATTAAACCAAAAAATGAAGTCTACTTTCAACAATCTTAACAAACATCTTTTATCATAGTGTGTAATAGTTGTGACAGTCACATGTAATATCACATTAAACTTTTTTTTAAGATTAATAATTTATTACATAAAATATAGTGATAGATCATGGTATCTACAATATAGCTACTTGAATAACAAAAGAAAGAAAGAAAAGAAAAGAAAAAAGAAAGAGAAAAAAGATAGGTAATGATATTACTAACACAAGAGGATATCAGTAAAACTACTGTTAAGTGATGCCTTCATAGAAGGAAAATACTCCTGGATTGAACTCAAGGAATAAAATGATGTCTTTCAATGAATCCCTTTTAGAATTCCAATACTTCCCATAACCTCTATAGTTATACGAGATGTGATTTCTAGTTTTGATTGGATGGTCTCCACATAGACAAGTAAAGAATTCCTTGGGAAAAAACCTGAGATGATATTTACCAATTATGGCATGGTTTGTGATGTCTCTGACAGTACATATACACAATGTTAGGAACAGACCAGCCACTAAACCAGTTATACTAAAAGTGTGCAATATCAAGCTTAGCTTTGACATCTGGCTAGTACTATATATGTACTTCATACTGTACTCCTGACACACAACATATTAGAGTGTCCAAAGTGTTTAAGCCAAGCACCTTCCTTAGAGTGAGTGAGCCTGGTAGGTAATTTGTCATTGTCATTTAAGTCTAGGAAGTTCTTTCCCTTGTAATCTGATGCTTGAAAAGTCATTTGCCAGTTCTTCAGAATTAAATTGCATTCTTCTTTTTCGTTAAATTCCCAAGAATATTTGCATGAGAAAATAGAATTTGTTTTGAGCCATTTAGTCTCTTAGTCAACTGCTAAATGAGAGGGCTATTTATTGCTGCTAAGACAATCTCAAAACAAAATAGCATTATTAGAGTTCTTGTAAAAGAAGGCTCTAAGGTCTTGAGATATAGTGATGAAGTGTAGTTGATAAGGATGAGTAGACAAATCAAAAATATGTCCTGTAGCTGGAATGGCATCTGTGATGACAATGGTTTGTTCAACATTTGGGACTTGAACAGTTTGATTAATTCTGCATCTAATGGCAAAAAACTCTGCTTTGGTGGATGTGATATTTATAGTATGATGAACTGTTTTTGCAATAATTTTCTGACCATTGCATATGTGCAAAATTGAAGTAGTAACATTATTCTTGATACTGGCATCAGATTTGACTATAATAGTGTTTAGTTTTGAAATGGAATCATTAAAGATGTTATTGAGTTTCTTTCAGTGATTGGTCTTGACTTCTATATTCTTGCAATTTACTGTATAGGAAAGAAAACAATCAGGGAATGTATCTACTAAGTAAAAACCCAGAGAGAGTTTTTTGTGAAGTTTGTTAAAGGAAGAAAAACTTCATTTAAATGATTGTTCAAGTCTACTATTGAACTCTTGATTTTATATAAGAAGGACCATGTTATGGGACGCTTTGGACAGGAACAATTTTTATTTTCTTTTTCTTTTATTTTCTGACTTTATAGGGATTTTATTTTCTTTTTCTTTTCTTTTCTTTTCTTTTGGACGATGAAGAGGCATGTGACATCACAGTCACATGACGTGTCACATGATGTGACATCATAAGGCCTAGAATGTGGTAGAAGGATCTAGAAGATGACATTAGGGCACATATATACAACATGGTAGCCTTGAGTAGGAAATGAGGCGGACATAAGGTTGTAGCATGGACCAGATGTATTTAGTATATATAGGACTCTAATTTAGCAGAGACTCCTTGTCGAGTTCTCTTGTGAAATTCCCACATTATATCTGACTTAAGAGATTTACCACTTGTGTGATCATTTGTCTTTGTGATAAGTGGTTGCCACAACAGACCATTGATAATTGATGAGGTTTGGCCTTCTTTAAGTGATGTTCATCTAATAGAAAATTGAGAGCATGTTGTTGAGGTAAAGATGTGACTCTCAGATGATGTCTCCTACTATTACTTCAATTCTCTATGAAGATAAAGTGCAAAAAGTACCAGTATTCCATAGCACCACTCTTTATTATATTTTATTTAATTCATTAAGAGGGTAGAAGAGAGGCACTCCCTTGTAGTACCACAGCTGGAAGCCATAGAGTGCAATGGACATGATGCACATTCTAGAAAGTAGTTGTTTATATGTAGGTGATAGCACTTTGGTAGAATTCCCCAACATCTTTATACCCTTGATGATTGATAGGACTTTGTTGGTATAGAAATGAATATGTTGATGGAAAGTTAATTTTCTGTCAAAAATAAAACCTAAGTATTTCCAATTGTCTTTAGGTTGCAAAAGGTGTTCTTTTAAAGGCCTAAGGCTCAAAGAAGGGGGGGTTATAATTCTTTGGTGCTCTAGAAAAGGTAAGACTTTGGATTTGTTATATTTGATCATAAGACCAAATTGTTCAAAAAGAGAAGAAATAATATTATAACTACAAAATAAGTTTGTGTTTGATTTTCACAACTTTTTTTTAGAAAACAAAGAGACCATTATCAACAAAAGAAAGAGTTGAAACAGAAATAGGAGATAAAAGACTATTAGTTCTTTTCTTAAAAATATGAAAGATAGGGCAATATATAGTGCCAATAGAATGGGGAAAGAGGCTGAACCTTGTTTCACACCTACATCTATCCTAAAAAAATGAGAGACAAAATTGTTCCAAACATATTAGGTTTGTCTATCAATTAAATAATTAGAAAAGAAGGTGGAAATTCTTGAATCAAAACTAGCTTTGTTCAATATTAATGGGAGAAGTTGGTGATTGAGCAATAGTGTTATAGTACGAGAGTGTGGACAGACTTCGGACTAGGGTTAGGGTTAGGACCTTAGATAATTATTAGTCTACAACGGACAAAGGGTTAAGAGATAGGCACGTGACCTGGAAGTCATGTGGTA
>Ga0157363_1003903_pt1 | contig 13633 bp, 8 predicted proteins | sample AttsexASBM1_FD_111477 | JGI IMG/M metagenome (GOLD analysis project Ga0157363, IMG submission 111477) | Fungus gardens microbial communities from leaf cutter ant in Ribeirão Preto, State of São Paulo, Brazil - Atta sexdens ASBM1 | ecosystem: Host-associated > Fungi > Mycelium > Unclassified ...
ATATATATATATATATATATATATATATATATATAAAAACATATTTTTATGTAAAAATTATATATTTATATAATTTTCAAAAGAGCCACTCCTTGGTCGTTTCTGACTAAATGCTTGCAACTATTGACGATAAAATTAACGGCGCGAAAAATGATTGTAAACTTGTCCATAAAGATAAAATTTTGAAATTCACGATTTTCGAGTTGTTTAGTATTTTTCGAGTATGTTTATTATTAGTATTGCGATTTTTATTATTCTATAATATTTTGTTGTTTTTTCTCTTTCATCTTTTTCGTTTCATTTTTTTCTCTTTTATTTTTATGCGATAGTGTTGGCTGGGTAACTTCACGGCTCATTCTTTTTCTAATTTTGCATATATATAAGTACATCAAAGTTTTCGGATCCTCGCTGATTTCAACGAGTTTAGACTCTAAAACAAGGCTGCCTATTTAATGAAAGATCCTGTTAGTGATGTTAAACAATTTATATCTAGTCAAAATATATGCCAATCATATTTAATAAAATCTGCATGCTATTTTACGATAGCAGACTAGCAGAGTTAATAGAAAGTTACGAAATACTTAATAATATATTCTCGCGAGGAGCACTCCCGAAAAAAAATTAAAACCTTGTAAAAATGTACCTGTAAATACAAGAAAGGACTAGGATCCATTTTGAATTACAAGATTCTGTCCTTTAGATGAAATGGAAAAAATTAAAATCAAGCTTCCAATCTTCTGGCGCTAATTTTAGAGAGATTAGGGGTTCAAGTGAATTTCATAATTCCTGCAGAATGCTTGATTCTTGTAAAAACATTGTAACCAACAGCATGGTTTACCAATCATAAATTCATTCCTTCCATCTTGAAACGGTCCTGCTACTTTGCTTGATACAATCAAACTCACTACGAGAGTGATATCATTATAACAAACGTAGAGAGAAAAGAGAAATTAATTAATTACACCGTGCGAATCGTAACGATTTCATATGGGCGTGAATTTTTATATGTTTTGATAACACTTTGCAATATATGTAAAGAGCATAAAAGTAAAAAAAAAAAAGAAGAAAACGCGAACGGAATACGAGGAGACAAAATTTCCCGATGGTCAGCCGCTGTTTTTAACCGCAGTACTGTTCGATTAATTTCTTTTTCACGACCAAAGAGAGGTAACGCGAAAAAGTGGCTTTTTCTTTTTAATTTTTCTACCATGACATATTTCAGAACGGTGAGTAGTGAATGGTGTTGCGTGATTGTGTGCGTCTGAATGTGTGAATAATTGAGAAGCGAGAGTTGGTTGTCGAATCGCGTTGTACGAATCGCTTATATCGATCAAAAAAAAAAGGGAAATAAAATAATTAATGGAAATATGTTTGCGTTTGTTGAAGAGAAGAAAAAAGCACACATTTATTATGTATATTACGATTACGAGAGCGAAATGCCGCCGGACGATAATAAGCGTCTAACTTTATATTCAGATTCTCTTCTGTAGGTTTCATTAAAGTGCATTTCTTGTATGGTATTACAGTATTACAGTAGAAACATAAGAAAATAAATGAATGCAATAGTAAAATGCGTGCATTTCATTCGATCCCATATTCCCGCGTGCGTTCAGATGAAAAAACAGTTTTTTTACTTCAGAGTAAAAACACCGAATAGAATTTTTACGATAAAAAACTGTTTTTTTGTTTTTAATCAAAGTTGATTTTTTAAAAATATAGGATCTATTTTTTTTTATTCGTCGTTAAAACATTTAATATTTATCATTAATATTTGTCATTTCGGTTTAATTGATATCTTTTGTCTTTATTTCTCTCTTTCTCTCTCTCTTTCTCTCGTAACGGAAACATTTACATTGCTCAATTATATCTTTTAAGATTGAGATGAGAGAGATTGGATCTAAGAATATCTATGGCATATCATCACATAATTATTGTACTATAATATATTTTGATTATTTACTTTTCGATGAATAAAAATGAATTCTAGAACAATAAAATATAAAATATCAAAATCAAAATCCAAGTCAAATATCCAAATAAAATACATATTTGAAACTTTCAGGTTTTTAAATCGATTTTTACTGGTTTTGCTCAAAATGTTTAGATTTTTTCCGGAAATTTTTATTTCTACGCAAATCTATTCAACCTTTTCACCCAATGAAAAAAATTCTTATAATCTCTCGATATTTTTAAACAAATTTTATTGAAGATTTTTCTATTAAAAAAAATAAACTTTAGAATTTAAAAGATTCGGAAATTATACAATGAGAAGTCTTAGAATATTTCAGAATTTACATGTGCCAAAAATTTTAGAAAAGATCTAGTTTTTCAATACAATATAAATAATGCATATTCAAGCTAACATAGAATGACAATGTGAAAATTGGTTTATTCCCATTGTTATTTTTGGTTATTTTCTCGACTACATCAGAGTCTGTGAAACCCTGCAACTTTGTCACGCTATATTTCTGAACTGAATACATATTTTTTAACTCAAAACTGTGTGTGAAATTTATACTCGAAGTCAGACAAAGACAGATAAATATGAATTAAATAAATAATATTTTATTTTCAATTACAATGTTTCAAAGAAATTTTATTGGAAAAATTCGCACTCTGAAAAAATTACTACTTTGAATAAAAAATTCTCAAATTTTTTAATTTAATGTTCAAGCAAAAAATCTGTAGGATTTTTTTTAGTTGATCCTTTGGAGAACTAAGAAAAATATAGTACGGTATGAATCGGTCAAAAAAGTATTATTTGAATTATCGAAATCGACATTTTTTAAAAATCTACATATAGAAAAAATTTATAATTAATAATTTTATTATTTGAACAATATAAAATAGTAAATAAAAGATTGCAATATATATATATAAATATATATATATATATATATAAATATTGTTGTATAATATATATAATTATGTTTATTTAATTATACAAATGCATACATAATAAAATTTACTTGCACGGAGTACAAGTAGTACAAAGTTTTGATATGTGAGTCAGGCACATCGATTGCCGACAGCGCATACACATATATTGTGTTTTACGATCCACAAAATAGGGATAAACGAACATCTTTTTTTCTTATCTAGTTTGTTGGAATCATCGGTCTTGGTCCCTCTTCTTGTCAATAAAATTTTCAATAAGGTGTCGCACATGAATTTGCAAATGTATCGTATTGTACCGACGCTCCAATAAAGGCGTCACAAGTTGCATTGCCAAAGATAATAAATAATCATAACGCATTAAAATATTATTGTTTGCTTGCAAATTGTATAATATCATTGAATTGATCCCATCTTGATCGAGCATGCCACATTAGAAATGAACGGGCCAGCGCCTTGTCATGCGACACGTCGTGTACTTTTGACACAACTGATCAAATGTATTTGTTCCACCTTTTGTTTTATTGTAATATAATTTCTGGCTTATTTGTAGTCTCGCCAGAGATTTTTTGTGGAGAGTGGATAGCAATAACACCATTTTATTTCTTTTGGATGTGTATGAAACTAACGTCTTTTCTTCGTCATATAAAAATTTCGATTGTCCTACATCAGACGCGGTTTTAAAACTATTAGGAATCTCTTTCTTGTTTTTTCTAATTGTGCCTATAATTGAAAGTTATTAGCGAGCTTTTCATTCGCTCTGCAAGAGGAACTGATGTAAACCAGTTGTCGCAGGTTATGTTTCTGTTGCTTCCATGAATGGGTTCGCTCAAAGTTCGAACATAATTATATGATGGTACGGATTCTGTGTCTTCCACTGTCACTAATTCTACATACGGAATCACATTTAACATATAATACGTTTTAAAGTTTTTGAATCATTTAACATAACGATTTTTAATCCATATCTGTCAGGTTTATTTTTCGTATAAATGTAAAAAGCGTATCAGACGCGAAAGGAGAGCAACTGCTCGTCGATTGTTACATTTTCAGATGATATGTAATAACGCATACAATTAGCTATAAAGTCCTCCCAAACTTCACGAATCGGCGCAAATATCTATCAGTTAATTTTCGTTCAAAACGCATTGTTTTATCATCAAAATGTAAATTTGCTAATAAGAATTTAAATCTATGTCGGGACATAGTGGCTCTACATAATGATAAACCGTGACCATGAATGATTAATGCTTGTCATCATTGTTTTACGTATTCCAGCATAATATAAAAGCCGTAAATGCTTTTATATAAATGCTTTTAATTCTATAAGGTTGATACCATAATACGTTTATGTTTGAATGAAAGTTTTCTCCGGCTTTGTCCTTAAGTGTGTTTGAATATACGCTTCTATTGATTCATTAGCATGCAACATAACTTCTTCTAGTAACGAGTCAGAAAAAAGTAGCGACTAAGTCTCAAGCGGAGAAATCACGTTCATCGTGGCATCTTGAACTTTTTTCTTGAAAAATAGTTTCAAAACGATCATTATCGCTTGAGCTATCTCGTGATTCGAGAAGCTTTGAATGACCATTTTATGTTTGCTGCCTGAACATAAGAAAGAAACGGTCTCCCCGATCTGCGCCTTTTCTTTGACGCTTGTTCTGTCTTCGTCCTGAACGTTATCGTTGTCTTCCTGCTGTTCCTATTTGAGTTGTTGCTCAAGCGCTTCTCGACATTGTCCTGCTGCTCGTCGTCCATTCCTTCGTCATCATATTTTTCTTCTGGGTATTTTTCTTCAGATGATAGAGCAGCCACTACCTCTTGGAGGCTTCTGCATGATACATAACCTATAAAATAACAAATATTTAAAATAATTTTTAACTAAATTTTTTATAATTACAAAACTACTTACCTGCAGTAATTGCGTTTTTTTGTATTCTTTGGCAAGATAAGAGTAATTTAGAGAGTGATGCAATATTTGCTCTAAAGCAATACATCCGCCCCGAGCGATCTCTAAAGACTGTCAGAGATTATAAAATTTCTATTATTTATTACATTGAAATAATTCTTTTTAATTCTTCATCTTCGTGTACTTACTTTTATACTATCCGAAACTCAGTAAACATATATTTAATAAAAAATAAAGAGATACTCGGAACGTCGAAAACTTACAAACTAGTCACGTTTGAATCCCAAATACCCTCTTTGAACTTTCGTCATCGAGACGCAAAAAAAATTCTTGCAGGCTTATTATATCTATGGATAGTTAAAAGTTTTTTCATCCTCAATCCGGATCTTCAAATTATATTGTAAAAAAGTTATAGCAATGTGAAAAATCGCATAAGGTACGTTGGACCCAAAAGTGATGAAGGTTAAATTAACATAATTATAATCGCAAATATTTCGATTCTGCTTTGGATTATCAATGCTCCATGTAAATTGTTAATAAAATTCAATCATCTAGAGTAATAATGTAAGTGATGTCATCGAAACGTTATTAAGCTGTTCATGCGCGTCGGATGTCGAGTCTCATCTGCCAAATTATAATTATGTTAATTTAAATAAACCAATTTTCACATTGTCATCTTGTGTTGGCTCGAATAAGTATTAGGTGTAATAAAAAGAAATCCATTATTTTTGCATGAAATTGAATGGAAAAATAATGGATTTCTTTTTACTACACCTAATATTATTTAATTGTATTGATTTATCTCAATCGAGCTTTAATATTTAGTTTATTAATTATATATAGTTTTTCTTTCTACTTCTGAAGTGAATTAATCGTATAAAAAATTTGAGAAATTTTCTAAAAAGTTATAAAATAATATAAAAATTGTGAAAAATTCTGAAATTTGTCTAGAAATTCTAAAAGAGATTGTAAGAAAAATTCTAAGAAAACATTTTACCACTATAGAGATGACATCACAATTTGACCTTTTCTACAGATACTCTTGTTTTTTCCATATAAAATACGAATATGTAAGAAACATGAATAAAAATATCTCAGATAGGTGATTCGAACAACTTGTGATAGTGATGAGATATATGAAAAAAACTGCAAAAAAACGTTCGAGTCGAAGACTATCAGTGACGAAAATGAGTTCGCCAGAGAAAGAAACTGTTAAAAAAGGTAATAAAATATTACTTAAGATTTCTATTTATTAAGTCTTAAGGGTAAAATTTAATTAAAATTTAGAATTTACTATTAAATTTAATCAAAAATTTGTCTCAAGCAACTCTAGTGATGGTTATTGTGCAAGCTACAATTAATTCTAAAATACTTTTCATTAATATTACACATTAAGATTTTGTAATTAATTTCTTTTATTAATACCGTTAGTATTTTTTTTCAATTTTTTTATATATTTTTTTTCATAAGAATAAATGATAAAAACATCATTGTGATTGTGCATCAATATTAAACACTTAAAGAAATAATGAAAAATCAATAACATTTAAATTGAGTGTAATTATGATATCTATATGTATAAATTATAGAAAAATTATAAAAGAATAAAGGAAAAAAAGAATAAAAAAGCAATATAAAAATCAAGCTTTTCAATCTAAACATTCTCATCTAACATATCTATCTTAATGTGTATATTCACATTTATCTCTAGTTTCTCTTCTTTGATTATATAAATATTTTCAATGTAGAGAAAATACAAAAAAATATATAATCATGACAAACACAGCTTTAAGATATCGCAATTGTACCATTTATCCTATCATCAGCAGTCATAAAAATATATACAAAAGGACAACGTTTTTCGATAGGACAAAGAGGAGTTATAATTGATGAGGACAAGTTTGGGCCGAAGGTGTCTTTTATCGTAATGGTACAATCAGTTTAGCACTATCATCAGCCGATTCCAGGAGGAATGGGACGACGGAGGATACCGATGTCTTGATGCCGGACCTTTCGGCAGTCGGCAATGCCCGATGAGAACTGGTATTCAGACTCCGAACGGCGCGGTCGGCCGCTTCGTCCCAGCTCTTCCAGCTCACTCCCACGTAATCTGAAAAAGCCCGTGTTGGGCGTCTATGTGTAGCCTATGCGCGACAAGCTGGAAATACCCATAGAAATTATTAGATTACAATTCTTTATGAATATTATTTTCACTGCAGTTCTTAATTTTTTTGTATTTCTAATGTTTTTTTTGTACTCTTTGAGTTTATCTCTTTTTGAATCCTTTTCTTTCTGTGCATTAGAAAAGTTTTTTCTTTGCACGTCTTCGCTTTGTAGTACAGAAAAGGGAAGGTCTCGTGAAAAAAATAGAAATAAATATTTTTTTGAACAAGATACCAGGTATCGTTTAATCACCAGGTACCTTTTAATCTTCAAAAATTGAGCTTAACAATTTACTAAACTAACAACATCTTCCATTTCATAATTTTAACAATCTAGTCTCATAATTATTAAGTTATCTCAATGTTGTAGTCCAATATTCAATTATTAATAATTATTTACTTTATCGTTTTATGTGCGATATCAACTCATTAAATTTAGAATATGCATATGGTGAAATAAATAGATATCTGCGAACGATCACGAAGACGCGGACGGGCGAAAAGGAGAACGCAGTGTGATGGGAAAAAAAAAAATATATATATATATATATATATATATATAATCTATGCGCTCAAACACATGTATCTTATTCACAGTATTTCAACATAATTGTACACATAAGCCGATTGCTTAGTAAAAACTTAAGTCGAGAGACGAGATAAAAAAAAAGGACGCGCACTTTGACGATTTTTACTTCTTACTTTTCAGCTTATCCGAACCCTCATCAAAGGTAGAATCTTGGACATTTAGCATCAGACTATTGCCACTGAGGAATACTCTATTCTGGGAATTAGCGATCTGAAATAAAGCGAGCAATAATTATATACATAAATATGTTTAAAAGTTTTTTTAATAAAATATTAATATATAAAATATTAATTTTCATGAAAATTTCATTGCATCTTTCAAAATATTAACAATATGCACATTTATAAAGATACTCACCGTACGCGAAATATTTTGTGCAGCTCGTATTTTACGTAGTTTTAGGTATCCAGGATTCTGACCAACAGCCAGACCAAGGTACACTGGAGTTAAGGGATTTATATTTCAAAAAATAATGTAGCATTTCACTATACTAGTAACTTATGAATTTAATTCAATATTTAAATTAATTGTGCAAAATTGAAGTGCTTAACAATTGTAAAGAAACAAAAGATTTATAGTCTCAACTATAATTATATCTTTTTCTAGAGCTTGTTTTCATCAATCAACTAAAAAAATTAATTATTATTTCTGTAAAGGATATCATTTTGGCTGCTTCCGCTTCTCCTTCGGCTTGTACGATCTTTTGTTGTCGTTCCTGCTTGGCCCTTTCTACTACAAATGCGGCTCGTTGAGCTTCCTGCTGGGCCACCTGTTTAGCCTCGACTGCTGCCGTGTATTCTTTACCGAAGCTAAGCTCTGTTATCGAGACGTCATCCAATACGATATTGAAATCTCGAGCACGTTCTGTTAATTCCTTACGCACCATGTTAGATACCTGCTGTCTTTGCGTAATTAATTGTGAAGCATTGAATTTGGCGACAACAGATTTCAGCACTTCGTTACAAATGCTTGGCAATACCTGAATTATTAATTTTAATTTAGTTTAAAATCTTTTTGACAACTATCGTATTGATGTATTGATTTCATCATAAATTAAAGTTAGTCTTCAAGATTAATGTTGTAACATATAATTCTATTTTATAAATAGAAACTTTAAGAGATTTTTTATTGCAAATGTTAGAAAACAAAGATATTAAAGAGATGAACATTCTTATGTATAAACGTTATAAAAAGGTAAGAACCTTTTCGTCATAATCAAGACCCAATTGCCGGTACATGGAAGGCAGTGTGCTGGCATCGGGACGCGAGAGAACACGTAGCGAGATATTGACCATTTGCAAATCTTTTGATCCTGTGGGTGAGGACAGCTTCCTAGGTCTGCTTCTAATATCATAGATTATTGGATACTGAAACCATGGAATGCGGAAGTGCAGACCCTCAGTCAAGATGTCCTTCTGAATACCTCCTAGCCGAGAGAATATGATCGCTCTGTGACCAGCCTCCACTGAAAGCCATAAATTTGACCATCTTGTAATTTATCCATTTAAAAAATCCAAAGAACAATCATTTTAATATCATTTTAATTTGTACAAAACAGAGATTAAAATTAAATAAGCACAAAGGACTTTTAATGTCAAATACAATATAACGATTAGAAAGGGCACAAGAGTCAACTACAATAATCATTACAATATTGCAAGATTAATATATAAAATATATTATGCTATGTGAATTAAATATAAATATAAATAATAATTATTACATGTTTCGGCTTCCTGATTGAGAATATCTTTAGATATTCGATTTAAACGCAGTATTATAGTTTAAAATGAAGAGATTCTCCTAAATTTCTATATTAAGCAAATTCAGAGGTAACAATAATATTGTATAATAAAGGCAACTTTATATTAATAGTAAAAATATAAAATAAGTGTATAAAAAGAGATTATACAAGTGTGTATAAATGTAATAAATTGCGTCAGTTACATTGTAAATTACATAACCAAAGCCACTTGTAACGAGCAGCTGAAGAAATATCTATTGGAAAGTGTAAACGTCGCTCATTAATTAAACTAGTGTTTAAGATCATTGTTTATTCAAGAGAGACAATAATACTTAGGAAGAGCAGTAATTATAATATCAATAAAATTATCAATAAAAATGGAAACGAGATTGAGGTTAACCTGTGTACATGGCTTTAGAAACGCTGTACGCCGCAACGCCTGCAGCAGCAAGAAACTTCAGACTCATCGGCACTCCATTTGTGCCTTTGCTGAAGCGCGAGAGCATCTCGTTGAATTTATTTTGTGCCATATCGAGAAACCACGTCGCAAAATGAATTGACACACAGCACACCGGTGATACGATCAAAGATCCAATTCAAGGATGATAAAAAAAACGATGAGAAATGAAGAAAGATCGAGAAGGAGAAAAAGAAAAAGAAGAGTTAGAGAGTTCTCAAGCCATAAACTTCTATATATTAAAGTCCCTAGAAGCATAAAGTCCATGGCATAAAGACAAGGATGCTTATGCGCATATCACGTAACATCGGACCAATACATCATCGATAAGCGGTAAATTTGAACAAATATAAAACGTAATATGAAACATCGTTTAATGAGATATAATCATTTAAATAAGCATATTTTTATTATATTTCAAATTATGTATAATATTTTACTATTATTATAAGAGTTATTATTTTAATAAATAAATTTATTTATTGATAATTTATTATTAATAATTAAAATATAGTTGATAATTAATTATAATAAGTATTATAATAAAAAATAATAAATTAATCATTAAATTATGTTATAACATTTTTTAAATAGCGGTATGCTTTTGGACACATCTTAAAGACATTGGCTATGTCTTCCGAAAACTAGACTACTATCCATTTCTGAAAAGGATTTAACAGCATCCCAATTTGGCTAGGAGTAAAAACTTTCTTCAATACTTTCACATCAAATTTATCATTATTTTCCGACTAATGTTTGTATTGTCGCATCTTCTTTCTCATAGCGATGAGCCGCATATTTGAATTGCTTTGATTGAATCTCTTACTATAAAACGTTATTATGTAAATTTCTGATCAAATTAAAAAAAAATTTTTTTAAATAAATTTTAAAAAATAAATTATATTTGAAATTGAAACAGCTATAAATTTGGTTTAAAAACGTTGCTTATAATAATAGCAACTTTGATTGTAAATTAAATAATCGTAAATAATTATTTATAAATAATACAATAATAAATAATAATAAAATAAATATAATTAAATAAATTAAATATAAATATAAAAGTTAATATAATTATTATAAAACATTATATACTTTCATCTTTAAGTAGTATAATACAAATGAATTTAAATGCTTCTTCTGATATAAATCCAATTTATATAAAAGAAAGTTCCAATTTCATAATCGCTTGTCTATTAAATATATCATTTTTTAAAAAAAAATAAGAAGATACGTATGTTACAATTTTAATAAAAAAACATTTAGATAGCAAAAAGGAAAATGTTTTTTAAATAACCATAAAAATTAAAAAACTCATATCTCCATGTTTGATTGTTTTGAGGAAAAATCATTTTTTCTCAAAACGATCAAACCACATGTCTGTCCTTCAAAGAAACAACATATTTTATACGCGAACTATCCCGAAACTTTGAGTAGGACTTCCTGCCTGATTTGAATTCCATATAAAAATGAAAGAAAAAAATGTTACATACATAATAAATTCATTTTTAATATCAGTATTTAGTTATACTATTTATATATATTCTACTATTTATATATATTTATATATATTTATTTATATTTATACTATTATATATTTATATATTTATACTATTTATATATATTTATTTATTTTCTTACATAGAATCAAATGAAGTAAAGTGTATTTTGTAACTCAGGAAATAAATGTAACATAGGAATTGCATCACTTTGTATTTTTCGGTAACTTTTAGGTGAGTACGCAACAGTTTCTGCTGTAAGGATTTCGTAAAGGACGATAATTCAAAATATTTTAAATATATTCTTCCTAAGCAACACAAAGTATATATTACGTTCTTGTCCAACAAAACATACGATGATGATATATAATTAAAAAAAAAATTTAAAAAAATTTTTAATGATATATAATTAAATATTAAAAAAAAATCAGTTAATTAGCTGATTTTTAACATATCAATTCTTTAAATTAATTTTTTCTTAATTTTTAAGATCAAAAAGAACATATATGATAAATTTTATATTTATTTTCTTTTACTTGTTGTTGTTGCAATGGAAGTACCTTCTTTACAAACTTCAAGCCACTTTAAAGAAATTACTTGATCTTTAAGAAAACAAAAATACTGTACTTTTTCTTCAGGCGTCTTTACTCTTTTTGAATAATTATAACCTTTCATTTTTTAGGAAAAAAATAATTTTTTACAAAAATATACACAAAATTCAACCTTATGAAAAAGTTTATACCAATTTATAATCACAATTGTTAGCGCCGTTTTGCGAAACCGCGAATCTACCCGAACTGCTTCGAAAATAGCCGATGATGACGTAAGTGGTATTCCTCCACTACTCTGATTTCTGCGCAGTGGTCTATCACCGGATGAGCATACCCTTGTCTTTATACCATGCCTAGAAGTAAAAATATGAAAACTGTTTATTCGTATTGTTTTAAATTTTTATACTACGTTTATAAACGAAATAAGTCTGTTCGTGTTGCTTACAATTTTTACATTCAACATTTTCACTTTCTCTCTCTTGAACACTCAAATATACATTTATTTCATTTTAAGTACAGAAATTTACACCAATTAGAATTATTATAGAAATCAGGCGGGCCTTGATTAGGTGGCGTGAATGAGAGTGCAAAGTGTTGCGGAGAGTGTGTGAGATAGAATAGCGAATAATAGGCGAGTATTGCGAATAATTAGATTAAGGCGTGTAATTCTACGAAAGCGGGCAATAAGAAAGCCGAGAGAGTAAAAGCAGAGATAGACGATAGATAATAGGAGATAGGTAGAAGAGCCAAGGCGAAGCGGGGTAAAAAAAAAGCTAACCGAAGGGAAAAGTAGCATTTGTTAACACTAGGGAAAAAGGTGAAGCGGATAGGATGAAAGAAAAATTGAGAGAAATTGCGGAGAGGAGGATAAAAGAAAATGAAAAAGGAAATATAGGGCTGGCTAGAAAGAGAAATTAGAGAGGGAAGTATACAGTTGGAAAGAGAAATAAAAAATCTGAAGGAGGAATGGGCAAAGCAAATGGAAGAAGCAAAGCTTAGAGGCAAAGGGGATTGACAGAGAAAGGCAGAGGACAATTTTGAGCAGTTAAAGAGAGAGGTTAGGGAAAGAACAGGGAGCAGTAAGAGAGAAGAGAGTGAATAGGAAGAGGAGTGGAGTAAATAAGGTACAACACGTACATAGGGGCAGGGTCGGTGATTAGTGAAAGAGGTCAATATACTGAAAAGATGGGTAATAAATAGTGAAAGAGAGAAAAGGAGACTGAACATTGTTATAAATATAGACGAAGAATCAAAAGGTAGGGAAAAGGAGCAAAGAAGAAAAGAGGTATGAGTAAAAAAATGGATAAAAAAAAGTTAGAGATTGAATGTAATATAGTTGCGATTAGAGAGAGAGTGGTAGGGTATATGTAGTTAAGGTAGAGAGAAAAAAGAAAAAAAAGGAAATTATGAAAAAGAAGCACAAGTTAAAAACGGGAAGAATATTTATAAACTTAAGCTGACAGGAAAGGAAATCCAAGAAAAAATGAATAGATGGAAAAAGGAGCAAAGAAGTAAGAGAAAGGAGGTAAAAGTAGAATTAGGATTAGGAAGAACGAGAATGGAAGGAGCATAGAAAGGATGAGTAGAGAAAAAGAAGAGGCAGAAAGAAATAAAGGAAATGTAGGAGGGAACGAGGGGAATAATAATGCTAGAGACAGAGCGGAGAAGAATTTCGGCTGAGCCAAGGAGAAGCAGAAGAGGAGAAGAGAAAAATAAGGGGCGAAGAGGAAGGTAAGAGAGTAGGAGATGTCAACAAAAGAAAGAGAAAAAGGAAAGATATAAGGAGAAAGATAAGAAGGAACGGGAAAATAAAGGAAAATAAATATA
>Ga0157363_1003904_pt1 | contig 13632 bp, 8 predicted proteins | sample AttsexASBM1_FD_111477 | JGI IMG/M metagenome (GOLD analysis project Ga0157363, IMG submission 111477) | Fungus gardens microbial communities from leaf cutter ant in Ribeirão Preto, State of São Paulo, Brazil - Atta sexdens ASBM1 | ecosystem: Host-associated > Fungi > Mycelium > Unclassified ...
CATATCAAAATTATTAATTATAAATTTAATTTTGTGCATTTTTCTAAAATCTTGTTTCCAAGTTTTATGCATTTTTTTGCAAAGAATAATTTTTTAAATTAAATGTTATCCATTTTTAAAAGTAAAACATTTGTTTTCATTTTTTTTTCCATATAATATTATAGAAATAATTTGATGGATTTCAGGCAAAATTGGAAGCGGTCGACCGTAATGGACAAACGCCACTGAACTTGGCCGCCAGACATGGTTACTCGGATGTGGTGCGTGTTCTTTTAGCTGCCGGTGCGAGGGCGGATCATGCAGACTGTGACGGCTGGACCGCCCTCAGGGCCGCTGCCTGGGGAGGGCATACTCAGGTATAATTAGATTAAGTGGCGAATTTCTAAGAACATATGCAAGTCTCATTAACTCCGCATTATATACATGTAAGAGATAGTAAGACCATTAAATTACAGATCTCGCGAGTCGTAAATGAAACAGGTGTTTCTCACGAGTTCTGTTTCAGGTGGTCGAACAACTTCTGAAACACGGGGCTATGGTAGATTGCGCGGATTGGGATCAACGAACTGCATTAAGAGCCGCCGCATGGGGCGGTCACGAGGATATCGTTAAGGCTCTCTTAAAACACGGCGCGGACGTTAACAGAACAGACGATGAAGGTAGAACTGCTTTAATCGCCGCAGCATATATGGGTCATAATGAGATCGTGGAACATCTTTTGGATTTCGGTGCTGAAATCGATCACGCGGACAGCGACGGCAGAACTGCGCTCAGCGTTGCCGCGCTATGTGTTCCTGCCAATCACGGATATGTAAAGGTTCGACCGGACACACATGAATAACACACATACGCATAACTATATAAAGTTTACATTAAACTATAATATAGTTCGGTGTACTCTTCATCATCAGAGAATCTTTAGTATTCGAGAATTTTTGAATTCATTGATAATTTAGTATAATTCTGTTCTATAAATGTGATGAAAATAGTTTTGATTAAAATAATTCATATGCAATATAAGTAAAATTTAATATATTAGATATATTATATATATTAAACAGATTATATTAAATAGTAATATATATTGTGTTAATGTATATTGTATGTTAATTTTGTCTGTCGCAGGTAGTTACGATACTTTTAGAGCGAGGTGCCACCGTGGATCACGAAGACAAAGACGGCATGACTCCGCTGCTAGTCGCCGCGTTCGAGGGTCATCGCGACGTTTGCGATTTGCTTTTGGAATTCGACGCGGATATGGATCATTGCGACGTCACTGGGAGGACGCCTTTGTGGGCGGCCGCGAGTATGGGACACGGCTCGGTCGTCAAGCTCTTACTGTACTGGGGCTGCTGCGTCGACACTATAGACAACGAAGGCAGAACCGTTCTCAGCGTAGCCGCTGCCCAGGGCGGCACGGACGTCGTGAAGCAATTGCTCGCCAGAGGTACATTGTAGAATTAGTTTAACTGGCGCAAGCATATTGTGCTTGATCTCTGTCTCTCCATCATAAGTGTATAAAGAGATGTAATTTCTACATAAGGCCTAGATGAGCAACATAGAGACAATTCTGGCTGGACCCCACTGCACTATGCGGCATTCGAGGGTCACGTCGATGTTTGTGAGGCGTTATTGGAGGCTGGCGCGAAGATTGACGAGACGGACAATGATGGAAAGAGCGCTATTATGCTCGCAGCACAGGAAGGGCACACATCATTGGTAGAGAGATTGCTGAAACAACACAACGCGCCTATAGATCAGCATGCCCATGATGGTAAAACCGCTTTAAGGTACTGGGCTGATGTGAATAATTTATGATGTTATATACTGTTATACAATTTATTATTTTAAAACTTAATTTTTAATTAATCGAGAAAAAGCTACGATCGCATCTTACAGACTATAATCCAATTAGTTTGTAAAAGACAAGTAATTTATGCATTTGGGAAAGATTGGCTTTTTCTTTTAAGATAAATTTAGATGTTTCTCTACTCTCTAATAATTTATGAATTAAATCTCCTTAATCTACACAAATAAGATTATAAATAAAATTGTAGATATTTTTTAATGAATTTTCTCTTACACATTTATAGACTCGCGGCTCTGGAAGGACATTATGATACAGTGAAGATATTGTTATCTCATAATGCTGATGTTAACGCAAAAGATGCCGATGGAAGAAGCACTCTTTATATACTCGCATTAGAAAACAGATTAGCTATGGCGAGGTTTTTGCTCGAACATGCGAACGCGGATGTAGAAGGTAGAGATTCAGAAGTAAGTAATCATTAGTCGCGTTGAAAGAAGTTACTCAATTTTTATTTTAATATCTGAAATGATTCGCGTTTTACATGTATACTCCTGGAATTGATAGTTATTATATTTGTGTTCTACAGGGTAGAACGTCATTACATGTAAGCGCCTGGCAAGGACACGTGGAGATGGTAGCATTGTTGCTAACCGAGGGTGCAGCTAGCGTGAACGCTTGTGACAATGAAAATAGAACACCGCTTCATTCGGCTGCTTGGCAAGGTCATGCAGCGATTGTCAGATTGCTCTTGGAACATGGTGCCACTCCTGATCACACTTGTAATCAAGGTGCAACGGCTCTAGGTACATTAATCATGAACAATATCTACAATCATATGAATAAACTATACATCGACTATATAAAATTATTTTTTTATAACTTTTTTATATATAACTAGTTGTAGCTCTCTTATAAAACTAGGATATGTTAGATGATAGGAGAATGCAATTTTTAGGTATAGCTGCTCAGGAAGGACACGAACATTGTGTTCGGGCGCTTTTGAACCATGGAGCTGACCCTAATCACTCCGATCACTGTGGACGTAACGCTATTAAAGTAGCAGCTAAAAGCGGTCACGATACAGTTGTCAGGCTGTTGGAAGAGCATTCTGCGAATCAACGCAGTTTGAGGCCTGGTATCAATGGAGGTTAATTGATAGTCTCGTTTTCTATTAATTCATTGTCTTGCACACATTTATAGCATTTTCAACTGCAGTGAGTTTGAATCAATCTGACGACGATTAATGACATCACATGCTCTACTTTGGTTTCTGATTGAATGAGTTTATGGCACTTTCGAGTTAACCAATTTCGATTTGATTCAAATCCATTGAAAATACTATTCGAAACAAAACATGTGCTAAATCACTATCCTCCTATCTTTTCTTTTCTGCGAGAGATAAAATTGTTGAATCTGAAATTTATTATTTCAATAGAATTTTGTTTCTTTTTTATTTATGATAATAAATTTTTTACCGAAATCTCTTTTGATATGTTAATCGAAAATTGAAAAGTAATGTAACGCTGCATAATTTTTAGGTGGTAGTAGTAGTGCTACTTCTGTCACATCTAATTCAACGGCTGAAACTAAACCTTCATCGGCAATTCTAAATCCTCTATCGACGCAATACAGTCCAGCGGAATCGCCAGACTCAACGAAACGACGCAGTTGTGTTTCTTTAGGCAACAATTCTAGCAATAGCAAATCGAGCAGTAATTTAACTGGCAGCACTAAGAGCGATCAAGGAAAATTCAATCAGAACTCGATGGTTAATTGTCAGGTAATTAAAGTACGTGACAACATTTATCGCTTATTGAATGATGAAATTAGAGCAATTTATTTTATCATTATGTTATGATTAATATTATGTAACTCTTATAAAACATAAATTATTTAGCTTTTTTAAAAAAATAATGTCTTATAAATTATTTAGCTTTTTTAAAAAAATAATGTCTTGTAAATTATTTAATTCTTATAGAACAAAATCTAAACTACTTAATTTTCATAATTTTAGGCACCGTTATCTTTCACTCAACAACTACAGCAGTGCTCAAGGGGAGCAAAGAGTCGACCACTCAGCAAATTATTGTCACCTTTGAAAAGCGAGCCGCAGAGTCCAATATACGCCTCACCTCCGCACTCTCCGTTAAGCGACAGTCTTATTCCTTACTCACCTACAAACACGAGTCCACCTAGTGCTCAAACAGCAGTTAACGTGATACAGAGTCAGCTGGGCGTATCGTTGCTGACAGCAAATCCAAATATGTCGTATAAAACGCAGATGGGATACAATCATACGCCCGTCATTTACGAGCCTATCAACATCAAAACTGAGATTATTGATAGGAATAATATTAGTAAGCCATTTGAATTAACGAACGAAATGTTGGGCTTGAATATTGGGAAAGATAAGGAGAACGGGCATGATGAGAAACGAAATTCGGCTGACACGCATTTTACACGAGACACTCATATGAGAATAATTTTGGGAAACAGCGGCGCTGGTGTTGGTAGAAATGTCAAACACGTTTCGGATCACACACCTGGAAGGTAAGCACAGTTAATAAGAAATAAATTATATACACAAGTAAGCACTATACTAACACTGTAATTATGTTTACCACAGCATATACAACTAACGTTTTTTCATCGTGCAATGTTTTTGTTCACCTACAAGACACGACATCAGACTACATTTTAGAAATTGTAAATTATTTATAGGCATACGTTCACAAGACTCAGCGAGTGTCAATCAAACGTCATGTACATTTGTCTTATGTTTCACACGTGCACATCATCCACAAAAATCATATGTACATAATTCCATCTTTTTCAATCAAAATTTTATTAAAAAATATACTTATTATCTTAATTTTTTTCAATGCGATTCTTTAGACTTTGCAGAAATCACAATGGTCGTATAAGGAAGACACACCGCTTCATGAGCGATAGGCTTTCCTTCCTTTTTCAACCCTCCCGAGCGAAAAAAGATAGAATATGTAGTCAAGGAGGACATACGACAATGTTAGACATATTTATCATGCTATGTATCAATTGGTTTTAACATTGTTTACTTAAAAATGTATTGCTTGATCAAAAGCAAATACATGTCACTATAAAGTTATTCTTTTTTTTTCTAAAATTTTGATACATTATTACTTTTCTTTTTAACTTACATTTAACTTGTCATGTCAACTCTTCGATGGAACAAAATAATATACATGTATGTTATTCGTAAGCACATTTCGTATAAAGTATCACTATATTTCATTTCAGTGCAAGCAATGTAAAACCAAAGCGTAATGGTTTGGTATCCAACCCAGCCATGAGATTAGTAGCAGGTGTTAGAAATGGAATTGAGAATGCTACAAATAGAAATAAACCTATTACAACACGTGTAAATGGATTCCAATGGAAGGCGGAAGCACGTAAGGAAACTCCCTTGTAGGGACAGGTACATATTTGTAATAATTTCAATAAATTTACAAGCAACAGCAAATAACTTAGTATTTAAAATCATTTAAATAATATTTCACGAAATATAGTTTGGTTGAATTTAGCGTGCCGATTTATTAGCGTAATTATAAAATAATTTTAAAAATATTTTATTTTTTTTTAATTAAACGAAACATTTTTTAATTAAATTATCTGTTATCAATAGACTGCGGATATTTATAAAAAAAAAAAATGAATATTTTGCATAAAATGCATATTTTGTATAAATTGCATATTTACAGATGGCAAGTTCAATATTTTTATTTTATTTTTTAATAATTCTAAACTACGATCGACTGCTAAAACTGTTTAATATTCAGTTAAGTATTTTGCATATTTCGCAGTCTAATTATCTAATCTCATACAATGGCGTAATAATAATTAGTCTGTATTAGTGGATGTATGATCTGTCTTAGTGAATTTACATACTTATATAAATACCATTATATAAAAAATATAAAAATGTATTTATTTTCGCTGCCATAGGCTGTACCTCATGGATTGTCTCGGCGAAGAGCCACGAGCCAATATCGTAGATGGCGATCTGCCGCGAACAAAAAGCGAAAGTCAATAAACAAATTTTTCTCTGTTTATTTGAGCAAAATCAAATTACCTCAAATAAAAAGGAAGAAGAAGGAAGAGTGAATATTCTGATATAACATGAACAACGGAAATCACGTAGCACACAAAACCAAATATTAATTTGCATAGGGAAAGTATATGTAGACATAGATATGTAAACTAAACAAAACATGACTTTGTATAAATATAACGTTAATGGAATTATTTACTGATCTCACTAATATATTACGTGCATACACATATACACGCATTTGTATTGGGCATGTGTATGTGTATGTCTGTATGTGACGCTTATACAGAATATCGCAAACACTGCCCAGTCTCCGAATCACCGATCTTAGGAAAGAAACTTCGGTTTGCAACAGTCAGGAATAAAAATAGTAAAAGTTACTAAAGTTTGTTATCGAGAGAAATTGATCAGCTTTTGAGGTATTCTGTATATATATATATATTTATATATATATATATATATATATATATATATATATATATATATACTTAAAAAATTATTATAAAAATTTTGAAGAGAGAAAAATAGATAGATGGAGAGAGGGAGAGGAAGAGGGAGGGGAGAGGGAGAGAAAATCTTTAGTCGTGATGTTAATGCCAGGTTAGAAGATAACATTTAATGGTAAAGTTTAACAATGAAAATTTCAGAAGACTGGATGCAAACAGAATGCATATGTGATCTTTTAATGGATAACTTTAAACCGAAAGAATAATATTGTAAAGATATGTATAAATTATATTAGAAAGAAAAAGTTAAAGAAGAAACGATATTACGGACTCATTACAAATACGTAAAGTTATGGCCTGAAAATGAGGAACGTGTGTAAATACCCCCTCGTAATGTCTCATGCAACATATTTATTATACTGTAATAGGTGCGAAATAAATAAAACTAGAAAAGAATATTACACATAATTACCAGCGTAATGATTTGTTGCTTTGTATTATTGTCATTGTCATTAATTTTTATCGTGTTTCCATAATATCCTATTCAACAATAAATTTCTTAAGTAGGAATATGACGATACACCAAGATAATTTATGATAATAAGTGCTTTCTTTTACTGACACAAGTCAACACAAATGTTATTCTATTTTTATTATTCTCTGAATGATAAGAAAGACATTTGTGTCGATTTGTGTCTAAATGGAAAATGCCTAACATTATCATAAAAGATAATAAATAATTTTTCTTATATTTCTTAATAAAATAAATTAAAAATTTAACAGTAAGTAATAAAGATAGCAGTAACAAAAACTTTTTTCATTAATAATTCCTAAATTTATAACGTTTTTGTTCAAGCGGCCGTTTGATCTGAGTTCTTGAAGCGATTTTCTAATTATCCAATTATCCTGTTTAACGTATCTCACCGTTATTCTTATCTTCCTTCAGTCTGTTGTACACATTCATTCTCAATCACTGTCCGGACATCTTCAATTTGAAAATAAAGTAGCAGAACCGTGCAAAAGGTTTTCGAGGCCCTACTTGCTATAGGGCCTAGTGCAAAAATAAAAATGAGAGCCTTCTATCTATTCATAAATATAATGTATACATGCTCTTTATAAATAAGCGGTTACGCCTTTCTTAGAGCATATACATGTGTTACTTATAGGTAAAGTATTAAAAACTGAAAAATAATAAAAGAATCATTTATCAACTGTTTTGTTCATTATTACTTTCTTCACTGAACTTTCTACTACTGAACTTTAATAATGTCAATATTCAAATAATAACTGGTTATTAGGTTACAATGTAAGGCAATTAGAGACTAAAGGCTCTAATTCAAGGCATCCATTGCACTTCTTTTTTGCACGACCCTGTGAAAATAGTGAATAGAAAGAGACAAGTAAATTGCAACATTTACTACCTATTTCATCGTCAAGTACGTTTATTTCTTGATAAAAGTACCTCTTGCCTTAGATAACATATCTTCAGAAAATCTCTTAAGACAGTGTTTCTTATACGACCATTTAGTATTTTTCGAATTTTCTCAAACTAAAGTTGTTTTTTGGAATGTTTATTATAATGTAAACAAATTTTCTTCATTGTGGATAGAACACATTTTTATTTATATGAGGTAAGTATTTTATAAATTATCCAATGTTCTTGAATTAGAGTCTTGAATTTAATAAATTTTAATTTAAACATAGAAATAATATTTAGGATATGATAGAACAAGAATAATGTATGCATATTATTTAACAATAGATAATTCTTAATTAAACTAGATCGAATATTTGTAAACTTTAAACATTTACTTAACTGTCTTTTATCATTCATAAATAATCTTTATTTGAATATTAGCCTCTAATTATACAGTTTTAATTTGGATTGTGTTTTAATTCTAATTATAAAACGTTTTAAACAAAAATTTTTAATTTTTAATAATTTCGCTTAAAAAAAATTTGCTAAATTATAGATTGCTTCCTTCCCCCCCCCCCTTTTCCCGATTATAAAATATAATTTTTAATTATGTTTCAACAGCGTATTCTAAAAAATCAGTTACAATGTCTAAATTGATATCATTGATACTTTCGCTGTCGAAACATAAGTTGATAATCATAACATTGATCGGTGTGATTATTGGAATATCGTGCGGCTTGGGTCTTAAGAATTATAGTGGAAGAACATGGCCTCAACGAGATATCATATATATCAAATTTCTTGGAGAGCTGTTTCTTAGAGCAGTAAATTGTTTAATATTACCACTCGTCACGTCCAGTATTATAAGTGCCACTTGTAATCTCACCAAATCTGGTAAGTTTTTAAATCAAAATTTAAATCAAAATTCTTAACGAAATCTCACGCACTCTTTACTTTTACTTACTATACTTTTTATATTAAAAAGGAATTAAAGAAAAAATTAGATACAAATTAAATATATCATAAAACATTTTTTATATATAAAGAACTATAGAAAAATATTACAAGGAAACGAAAGTTGCTTTCTTTAGAATCCATTATAATTACAGGACCTATTGGATTCATGGCATTGTGCTATTATCTGACAACTACTACGATTGGAATAATTTTATGTGTTGTACTTGTTCAGACAATACGGCCGGGCGAATTAATGAGGGACAAACAAACTATAAGTACACCAACGTCCACAAAAACCTTTATAACAGTGGACACAATTCTAGATATGTTTCGGTAATTAAATGATGAATGTTTGTTCATTATTATGAGCTTTATACTGTCATAACTTTTAAAACTTTTTTATAAAACTAATAAAAAAAAAGTAGATTATGGCTTTTCTTAATATCTCCGCTATCAGATAATGGATTTCAAGGATTATTATATCTACGGAACGGTTTTATATGTTTAATAACTCGCCGTAACAAAATGGCGCTAATATAAGTCAATATATGATGTGTAGCTAACTTTTAACGTAACGTTACGTTTTGTTTTTGAACATTTCGAAACATTTTAAGATATATATTTTAGCATTTAATTTAACGATATCGTGACTATTTGAGCTTTTTAACAAATGACTTAGGAATAATTTAAATAGATAAGAAATTTTTTTATGTACTTGGCATTGCGTCGTTTAATATAATTCAATATACAAATGTTTCGGCTTCTTCAGTGAATAATCACACATAATCTTCTTAAAAAATTATTTAAAAATATACTTATTGTAACAGTGGTGATGTATCTAATCTTATGATAACGAAAGTATAGCATGTTTTAACATCTAGTTATATATACTTCTTTAATCATTATAAACTTCCCGCGAAAAAATGTTTCATATATAATTATATATAATTGTATATAAAATATGTCCATTTATGTAACATTTTTTCTCGGATTGAGCGTATTATATATATGTAAATTGAAATATATATATTAGGTGTGGGAAAAAGTTCATGGCGTTTTTCCCGCTAGATGACATTAAAAAATATATTTACTTTAATATAGTCCTGAATGCTAATAATACTTTGTTTTCGAAGTTTTTAAATTGAAATAGTTATTCAATAAATAGTTATTCAATAAATAGTTATTCAATAAATCAAATAAGAAAAATATCAATCAGAATCAGCTAGGTGTACATCAATTTTTTATTATTGTATAACAATTAACTTAAACGTTTTGAATCATTCTCAATAATACAGATTTAATTACTAACTTATTACATAAATTTTATTTTTTATTTAAATCTTAAATAAAACAGAAAGAACAGTAAAATCGAGAAATCATGATGAGATGTCAATATTACAAGCATTGATAAGCTTCTTGCAAATAGATTCATCTTTGGATCTTGTTTGTCATGTTATATAATACTAGTAAAACTGTTCTCAATATAAATATGTCGATCGTGACATTATATTTATTATTTAGGAATGAACATTATAAAATCTAACGATAACTACATATTTAAAATTTATATAATAAGTTACTAAAAGCTGTCAATCTATATAATTCATGATATATGTACTATAGACTTAAAAAAGCAAGTAATTTGTGTGTTTAAAAAATACCTAATAGTTTCTTAGCGGAATTTAAAAACACTTTCTGTATAAAAGAAGTCTATTTTATATATATATGTATATATATATATATATAATATATATATACATTTTTTTTTCTTACAGTAATCTTATACCCGAAAATTTAATACGTGCATGTATGTATCAGGTATGTTTAATTAAATAATATAATTTTTAAATATTAGATTATATTATCTCTATTTCAAAAATCTCTTTTCTTATTATAGCACCTTAAAAATCTTAAAATTATAATATTTTCTTTATTACAGTATCAAACTGTTTTAGAACAACCAGCCAATGCATCAGGTATGCAATACATATTAGACATCATATATTTTCACTTGCTTGCTCTTCTCTTTTTTTTCAACAATTTTGTTAAATTGTAACTTGCAATCACATCTTCGTCTATTTAATTATTTTAGATTTTTTTTTTAGAATGTTATTAAAAAGAATTTGTCTTTGGGATGATACTTTTTGGAGCCGCAAATAACAAAAGAAACTTTATAAGTTAATTTTATACAGGTTTATGAGTAGTGTAAGAATAAAAATTAAATTTTAAATATTGCTTCTCAGCTATTTGTGAAAGTTCATACACAAAATGAAAATGTAAGCTAATTGTAATGTAATTACTTAAAAATTACGCACATTTTATGAAAGCATATTTTTAATTCGTTACAGTACCAATAGAAGAATGGCCCATAATGAGTGAATATGTAGCAGGAACAAATGTCTTGGGTTTAGTATTTTACAGTCTGTTAATAGGTTTAGCAATTGGAAAAATAGGTGAAAAAGGAAAACCATTGTCGGACTTTTTTACTTCCTTAGCCGATGTCACGATGAAAATTATGAGATGGGTAACACTGTACGTTGCAGCGCGTTAAAGTATGAAATTTCTTAATATAATTTAATAATACAATCCAATAATAAAAAATATGTAACACATAGAATATATTAGATTACACATGAATAATAAAACTTTTTTTATTTAGGTTGGCACCAGTAGGTGTGACTTTCCTTATCGCTGGTCGAATGCTAGAAATAGACGATTTTAGCGATATAATAAGCCATCTTGGATTTTATATCCTAACAGTGTTCATTGGACTAATACTGCAGGGTTTTGTGATCCTACCATTCCTTCATTGGATCATTACGCGTAGATCGCCATATAAAATTATATCCAAGCTTGGTCCATCTTTTGCAGCAGCCATTGGAACATCGTCAAGGTATAAAAAAAAAATTGACATGCAAATAAGACAAAATTTCGCGTTCTAATTAATATATAATTTAGCACCGCCACAGTTCCCTACACAATAAAATGTTTAGCAGACTTCGGCATAAATCCCAAAGTAACAAATTTTATTATACCGATTGGAGCAGCAATAAATATGGATGGAATAGCGCTGTATGAAACTATTGGGGCGATATTTATTATACAATTACGTGGACTGCAATTTTCATTGTTGAAGATAATAATTATCAGGTCAGTGATTAAAACATTTTAGTAATTGACTTGAACGCGATTAAATTGCTTCTTTTTTGGAGAAATATTTTATATAACTTGAAACAATATGAATTAAATCTTTTAATTTTTTTATGTAACTTTAATATTTTTATAGTGTTACATGTACGGTATCCTGCGTGGGCGCTGCCGGTATACCCAGTGGTGGTTATATGATGTTAATAATGGTGTTAAATTCTATAGGAGTACCCATTGAAGATGTTTCACTGATTATCGCTGTCGACTGGTTCATGTGAATATGATATCGTTCATTTAAGTTGAAAAATCATAAATTTACAAATATATTCCGTAACAAATTTCATATGAATATATTTTGTATTTGCAGTAAAAAAGAAAATATATTTATTTTGCAGCGATCGTTTCAGAACAACAATCAACATTATAGGTGACGCGCTTGGTGCAAGTATTATATCTCGTTTTTGCAAGAAATATCTAGAAGAGGATTTGGAAAATGATACATATTCACTGGAAACAAACGTCTGCAATAAAATTCCATATCATGAATATTCTGATATCGAAAATTAAAATTAAAAAAGAAAATTAAAATTTAATATTTTATTATTCTAAACTAAAAAAATAAGAAAATGTAGTCTTAAAAATATTCAACTTATACTTATTCGGCAAAACGACCAATAATAATTTAGCAAGCGTAACAAACTTTGCATTGCGATAATTTAATTTGTTGAATTCAAGTTTCTTTAATGTAACGCGTTTATTGTGCTTAAGTAAATAGAAATGAAATAAAAAAATGAAAGATTGAAAATTGTTATAATATATTTTATTGAAAAATATTTATATATATTTTTATAATTAAGAAAAAAATGAGATTGAAAATTTTATAATATATTTTATCAAAAAATATTTATTATATTAGGTATAATAAAAAGAATCCATTATTTTTCCATTTAATTTCATCAAAAATAATGGATTTCTTTTCACTACACCTAATATATTTTCATAATCACGAATTAAGATATTCATTAAGATATTGTGCGATAAATTATTTCTTTGTTATCTCACTATCGTGTTGCAGCTTAAAAATATCGTTTTATGTGTTCATAATATACAAATTCATGCCCTATTGATAATTTTGTATAAGATAAATTTAAAAAATTGTAACTGCTAAACTTTTTTTTAATATATTTTTTTACATTTAATAAATCATAAAAAAATCTATCATAATAAATTTTTAATTTATTATATTGGGTTGTTCGAAAAATTTGTGCCGATTTTTGGAAGGTGGCGTAAGGACAAATCTGAATATATCAACGATTGAAAATAAATGACATGCGTACATATCGTAAAAGACGATACTTCAGGCACACTTGAAAAAAATTTGGTTGCGATACGTTAATTTTTGTCAGTTTTATACGCCTTTGAATATGGAAGAAAATAAAGTGTATTTTAGGCATTTAATGCTTTTCTTTTACCGGAAAGATAAAAATGCACAAACAAGATATGCACTGTTTATGGCGAAGATACTGTAGTTGAAAGATCTGTGCAGAAATGGTTTGCTAGTTTAAAGTTGGTGATTTCAACCTTGAAGATCAAGAACGCCTGATAGACCCTCCATAGATGAAGATCAAATTAAAACACTGATCGAGAATAACCCACGCTACACGTAAATTAGCAGAAATGTTGAATATGTCAAAATCCACCATCCACGAGCATTTTGTGAAGCTTGGCTACATAAACCGTTTTGATGTATGGTTTCCCCACGATTTAA
>Ga0157363_1003905_pt1 | contig 13630 bp, 3 predicted proteins | sample AttsexASBM1_FD_111477 | JGI IMG/M metagenome (GOLD analysis project Ga0157363, IMG submission 111477) | Fungus gardens microbial communities from leaf cutter ant in Ribeirão Preto, State of São Paulo, Brazil - Atta sexdens ASBM1 | ecosystem: Host-associated > Fungi > Mycelium > Unclassified ...
ATTTGAATCCTTACTAATTTCGAGAATGATACCAATCATAAATGAGAAAAAGTTAATTCCATCAGATCATCAATTTGGATTCCGGCGGAAATATGGTACAATATTGATCAAGTCCATAGACTTATTAATAAAATAATGTTTCTTAAGAGAAAGCAGTTCTGCTCAGCTGCATTTCTCGCATCTCAAACTCTCAATTGTGTCTGGCATGATGGATTCTTATTTAAGATTAAAACAAACCTTCCTAACTATTTCTATAGCATTTTGAGATTTTGTTGATCGCAACTTCCTGATATCATGTATAGGAAACACAAACTGAGCTTTATCTAATTCGAGCTGGAATATCCTAGGGCAGTGTTTTGGGACCATTACTATATCTGCTCTTTACGGCTGACCTGCCTACAAATCTGTCTGTTTGTAACTAGTACTTTTGCAGACGACACTGCGAACAGTGTCTAGCAGCCTACCTGATCATAAAATAGCCTCTAATATTTTACAAAATAATCATAATGATATTTCCTTTTGGATGTAAGATTGGAAGATCAAAACAAATAAGAAAAAATCAACTCATGTCACATTTACAATCATCCACCTATTAAATTAAATAGCGTAACGGTATCTCAAGCGGATCATGTCAAGTATCTCGGTATTCATCTGAACAGGTGTCTGATGTGGAGAAAGCATATATTAGAATATATTAGAGTTGTTTCCTTTTAGTAAATAAGGTGTAGGGAAAGTTCCTGCGTATTTTTAACAACTTCTCTTTATTAAAATAAAATGAATGTACAATGTATGTTAGTCAAAATGTTTGCCATCGTTTTCTACAACCTTTGTCTATCTTTCAGGCATACGAATATTACATTGAAAAAATTCGTCATCTTTTGACACGATCCAATTTTAACTAACATACATTATATCATTTTATTTTAATAAAGAAAAATTATTAAAAATGCGCGGAAACTTCTCTTATACCTTATTTACTAAAAGGAAACAACTAGATATCAAGTTACGGAAAATATATTGTTGGGTCGAAATTTTAAACTTAATCTTAATAATAAATTGCTGATATATAAAATCCTAAAATCTATCTAGGCATATGGGATTCAGCTATGGGGAACTTTGCAATCAAATATCAATATTATACAAAGATTCTAATCTAAAAGGTTGAGGATCATCTCTGATCCACGGTTTGCCACAAATGAGATCTTTCTATGATCTATCCACCATGAGAGACGAAATAGTAAACGTCTCATGAACTTATACAGATAGACTAATCGCTCACCCCTCTCTGGTCAACAAATCTCTGACTAATGGACCTGCTAAACGTAGACTCAAAAGAAAGATTCCTTCTGACTTACTTCAAACTTAAATTAATAGTTTCTTTGGAGCATTTGTGCATCTCTCTCATGTTATTATTAATTAGATAAAATTATTGTTGAATGTCCTTACTAAGGACAGATTATATTATAGGAGTTAAAAAAAAATCAATAATACTTATTTTAATAATAAAATTAGATTTATTAAATTTTTTTGGAATTATAATGTTTTTAGGTGCAATCATCAGGTCCTGATAAAGTTCTGATAAGGAAAATTCTGATTAGGCAATCTTAATTCTCAACATTGCATATACGGTCAGGACCTTATTGGGACATCTGAGCGTCTGATCAGGTGCCACGGCCATATAAAATCCATATCAGAACTTGATTAAAATTTCGGCTGTCGGGATATGATCAATATATGTCAAATATCATATACATACATAATATAAGTAATTATCTATATTAAATGTAGGTCAATATTTAACGAATATGTGCAAAATTACGTACGTATACATTGGCCATATCGTCTGGAGTCATATCGTCTGATGTCTTAATTGTAACTTTGTTACAAATAACGTATCATTTTCCAAATATCTCTTGCAAATAAACGGATAATATAAAATAAATGCAGTTTGCATGAGATTTAATAACAATAAGCCATAAAGAAAATACTCATACTGCGTTTTCCAGTTAAAATTGTTGTTATAAATTACAGTTAAATTATTATCGTATTATAGTTATAAAACGTATCACATTCTCTTTCTCTTATATATATAATATGAGTATAAAATATTTCCATTCAATTTATCATATAATAATTGATAATATATAACAAAAAATAAAATAATATAAAAAATAAAATAATTTTAAACTTTATGAAACTCTTTCTAGTTATATAAATATGTACACGTACATGTTCAAATTTAATCCTCTAAAATCCAAAATCTGACGTTGACAAGCAAAGTTGAGCAACCATCACGTTGAAAATTCCAACATGCTCGCTTAATACACCTTCAGCCGACATGAGTTCATAAGGCCGAGAGGAAGCAGCCGTCCGTTTATCGCGCCACGTTCCTGCATTGAATATTTCCATATTAGCACGTCGCGAAGTCACGCCGTCTCTGAAAGTCCACAGCTAAACGTCCCGTCAGCGAAAAATTCTCTTCGTCTCGAGAGTAGATATATAGATATCACGAATATCTCCGAAATCATCTCACCTTGGCGAATCTGCGCAATGTAAATTTTACGATCGGTGTCAAACTTGTCTCGTCACTATAGAACATGAACATTATCGAACGATACCGCAAATAGCAATAATATTATCGAGACGAAAGAGTAAAGAAAAAAATCACAGCGCGACGTTACGTACAGCCAGAAATGATGATTATTATGCTAGTATTTTATGCTCCACTGAAATAACTCGCTTCTAACTAAGCTCATTTCGTGACAAAGCTTATGCACTTTCAAGAACTTCCGGGCCGCTTCCTCACAAACCTTTCTTCTCATTTCCTTTCGCCACGGATTCGAAGCAACAGCGGTAACGCAACGGTGTTATTTTTCATTCTTTTCTTCACTCTTATTGTTTGTTTCTTTTTAAGTATACTTCTTCATAAATGAAACAAAAACAGCAACGAATTCCAGTCGACTTAGTTCCTATTACCGCATTTTCCTTCCTACGAGTATAAAGCGCATTTTCACTCCTAAAAAGAATAATGTAAGAATTAGAATCTACGAATTCTCGAATGTTCTCTATAATTCTAGAATTCTCTATAATTAAAGTATTTTTAAAGAATTTGTCTTAATTTAAAAAGCGATATTAACTTTCTACCGGCAATGTGAAATTTTTGATCATAGTCTGCAATTTAAGTTTAACATTGAAGTTCACAATAGATTCTTTTTATTATTCCGGACTATATAAAAATTTATGAAATCTTTAACAAGTTTTTATCATAATAAAAGCCATACTATATTTCATTTACATTGTACAAATTTAAATGTTGAAAAAATATAACAGATATCGGTTAAAATTTCATAACTTTTATAAATAAGTATGAAAAGAATCTTTCCTAGTTACTGTAATCTAATACTTGAGAATCTAATACTTGAGAGTGTACAGTATAATGTGTTGGCTTCAAACAGTTAAATTATTTAAGCACTTAAAAATGAATTCTTATATGAGTTAAAAAATTAAGTTTTCTCGCGAAAAAAATAAAATCATTTTTATGACAAATTAATTATTAAATTCTTTTTATTTAATTTAATCAATATGAGTACAAAGATTCCAAAATAAAAATATCATATGATAATCTATATAATAATGTATACAATTCTTTTCGCTATCAATTTTCCGTACAAAACACATTACATAGTTTTCCTTTCATTTGACCAATAATAAAATAAATATTTTTTGCGTTTTTCTAATTTGACAAAGCTTTCTGAAGAAGTTTCTTTTTTTATTTCGTATTTCATGAAATATGTATGTCTAATATCTCCATAAATAAATTGAGTTTGCAATTACATCAGTGAAAAAATTATAAAATACTGAAAAATCTGTTTTAAAAGTGAAACCTTTATTTATGTACTTATTAAATTAGTATAAAAAAAGAATTAAATCATGAAAAAGAATTCAAATTTTTTATTTGCACAAAATCTTATGCGATCTACAACATATGAGTCGCTGAGTGTACTGTCATAACTTGTATTTATCCTTGCAATAGATTGGCGTCCAAATACAAAAAGCGTCATTGATGTCTTCCCGTTTGAAATTAGTTTCCTCCGATCAAATACATCGCATTTAATTCTTATATCTAATATATATTTCTTATATTATTGTTTCGTTTTTCATTTCTTATGCTTTGATACTGAGGAAAAATATTAAAGATATTATTATAATTTAATATTGAAAAATTTTGCTATTTCATATTTCATAATTAAACTCTAATTACCTAAAACAATTTAAAATATTTCTGGTAATAAACACTGAAAAATAATTTCAAAAAATAATTTTAATAAAAGTAATTATAAGAAACAATACTAAGAATAAGTATAAATTATTACACAACAGTTTTACAATAATGCTAATAAATAACAATATTTGTAAAAATATTATATATCATTACACATTGATATTAATATTAAATTTATTATTACGTTATAATATTAATGATTTCAAGTTACATTAGTAATATTTTCTTTTTTGACATTATATATATGTTACCTGCAGTTTTAAAAGAACGTTAGCGAACCTGATAATAATGATAAATAAATATCTAGATATGATATGTATACTCATTGACTAAAAAGTTGCAATAATTTTTTTTCTATGGTTTTCGGAATGCAGCCTACTCACCAAGCGATTGATCCTTACTTATAGATCCATAAATAAGAACCAATCACTCAGTGAGCAGACTATATTCCGAAATCCATTAAAAAAAAGGTGTTGTAATCTTTTAGTCGGCGAGAAGAGTGATCGGAGGGAATTAATTTCATCGGGAAGGCATTAATGACGCCTACTGTACACATACAATCTCAATATTACAAAGTTTTTTTAAAAAATAATATCAAAACCAGCTTTCTAATCATTCTCTTAAAATTCACAATCAAATAATCAGCATGATTTAAAAGACCGCGCATTGCTGGTAGAGAGTTAATCTGATTATCTTTTTATACACAAATTTGTACATTTGTCGTTGTATTGTAAAATTTTGCTATAAATTCAAGTTATAATTAATATCTTATTATTATATTTTGATTATATACTATTTTTATTAATTTTATTATTAATTTTTTATTATTGGCTTTCATGTTGCTTAAAACATATACTGAAAGGAAAAATTAACTCAATATGACATAGCATTTTAATTGGTTGCAGCAGCCAATCTTATTTTTCTTTATCTTTTTGTTCTATGTAATTAATAGAAGTTCTAATATAGTTATCATATATATTTAAAATTGAAGATTAAAAGATTTTAATGTTTAACTATAGTGTACTGCGTAATATTCGAGATTTTGCACAAAGATTTACTCGCTAAATCTTGCTTCCTTTTAGATTCGTTATTGCTGCTTGGTAACATCTGGATCACGGAAATAGCGCTTCTTCCACTTTTTCCTTGCCTCTTTTTCCGGTGTATATATACTTCCTCAAATTAAGCCAGAAACAGTCTGTTCGGACAGGATAAATTGTATCATTCCTACCCTTTCTTCTTCAATTCTAAAAGTTCAATTCTAACTTTTACTCGTAGCATTATTGTTTATATGGAAGCTATTGAACAATATTTTGATAATATACGTGTATATTATACTTCTCGGAATGCATATATTGTTATTATAAATAATTCGAAAGAGCAACATTTTAATTGTACCATATTTCTTGAGAAGCAAATACAGATATAATTACTAACATATACGTAAATATATATCATTCTACGTCCATGTTATGTAGCACTTGTATTCACATGGCTTGCTGAGCATATATTGCTGCGTTCAGTTTAATCGCTCACGCACTTTAAATATCTATAATCATCATATTTTTATCGTTCGTTAGACGTAAAAAAGAATAGAAGTAATGAATTAAAATCGAACGCAGTCATTGTTATTATAATCTACGCTTTAGTAATTTTAAAATTAAGCAAAAGATGTGCTAAATTTAAGCACACATATCTAAGAAATTCAATATATAATTCAATTTTATAACAGCTATATAGTATAAAATATAACGAAAATTATTTATAAATCATTAAAATATTATCATATATTTATTACTTCAATTCATCGCTGTTGTACTCTATGTGTAAAGTAATTTTGTTTGACATTTTACTCAGCAAACGAATTATGCTTAATCAACTTATCGCGAATCTAAATTCGACGAGACATTTACATTTAGGAGTTGCTGTTTCGCGTTTTACCCTACCTCGAATTCTTTTCCCCTCAGGTATTTCACCCAGAAACTCAGCAACAACTCCGTCTAGAATTGTTCGCCTATGTACCGCTTCTCCTTTTCGTCGGCACTCGGGGTAAGCAAAAGTTTCAGGTACGGGAAATCACAGTACATCCCGTGAAAGTTCTTTAAACAGTCAGACGCCACTGACGGCTCTCCTAACGAAGAGCTCAGAAGATGGATGGTGGCGGATCTCTGAAGCTCTTGTCTGCCAACAGGATTTGCTGGTTCCCGAGAATCTCCGAACTCGTCAGATTCTGCTTCGTGTTTGCATGTAATTTTGAAATCCGTAGTGTGAGCATGCGGTCACCTTTCGGCAGATTTCCTTATACCGGATTCGCAACAAATTTTTTTTTATGCAATTAAGTTGAAAAAATTTTTTTTCAACTGAACTAGATCTTGATGCTCAATAACATTTCAATGTGAATTTATATACATATCAAGTTCTGTACATCAATTTAATTTTAAAATGATTTAAAATGCAATCCTAAATCAAAACTGGGATAACTAATGTCACAAATTAAATTGACAAGCAGTTTAATAATATTGATGCTAATGAATATCTTAAATACTATAAAGAAATTTAAAAAAGAGAGAACAAAGAAGAAAATAATAATGATCCGAAAATCTCCAAATGGATAATACGAGATCACTCGACTACGATGTCAAATTTATGATAAATGCAATTCAATTATTTCTTATTGTTATAAGAAAGCATCTAATAATTTACAAATGGATCCTACTACTCTACTTCGCGGATAAGATTAAATTGACCATCACCGTGCGAAAGTCCCGAGATTAATAAGTTTTATGTTACGTACATCTCAGGACAATTTTCATGATGGCATTATAAGCAACGTTCGCCGAGAAGAGCACACCGGGAAAGTTGCCCAAGATCTCCCTAGAAAAGTCACCGTAGCGCAAGAAACTTTCGTAGTCACGCACTGCGGATGGCTCCTAAGTTCCGACGAAGAGGAAGTCGCCACGACGCAGGAAGATGAGTGCTTGCTTATATAAATGTGTTTGCGAGAATGTCTTGAAAATTAAATTGTTGACAAAATATAAACAACAATAAATAAATAAAAAAATTGTTATACGAACCTGTATAGTGAATGTATAAATTTAATGTCTTTTTGATATGCCATCTATAATAATAGTGGCACTATTTGTTCATTCACTTTGATCTAACGTATATAGGGAAAATTTGTCATTTGAAACATTGTAATTACATCTGTTTTTTATTTCTGACGTTCAAATGAAAATTTTTTTGGATACTGTCAGCTCTTTACATAAGATAACGAATTTAAATTGCTTTTATTAAGATTTGTATTATTATTTGTTAACCGCATGCAGAATAATCTCTTACATGTTCTTGATTAAGTCAAAAAAGTTGCATTATAAAAATTTAATTCTAATTTTAAATTTGTAATATTTTATATCATTCATTATATCAATTTAAAATTGATTTTTGTTGTTATTAGTCAGCACAATTCCCCCTTCCTCTTTCCTCAAACATACAACGCTTAAAAAGCGTTAAGAAAACACTAAAAAAATGCTAAAGAAGCGCATATAAGCGCTTTAAATTGTTTTGTGATTTATCTCTCTTGCTTGAATTAGCTTGAATTTCTCATTGGATCCGCTATTATTATTATTCTTAAGCTTGATTCAGCTAATAGGCGCGAATTAACACGGTGAATAGCCAGATTCAGATAAGGACTTTTTGGACTTGACTCACAAGTCTCTCTTATTATGTCGTTAATAAAAAAATGTTTTATATATATATATATATATATATATATATATATATATACAATGGTATATACATATATACATATATACATATATACACTATATATGTATGTACTATGTACATATATACATATATATATATATATATATATATATATATATATATATATATATATATATACAATATATACAGAGTGTTCCAGAATGTCCGTTAAATATTTTATGTGCTAGTGGAGCGAACTAAACTGAGTCGAAAAGTCCTTTACCATTTTGCAATTTTCGCAATAATTAACAAGATATTAATTATTAAACATCGCCGAAAATTGATTTTCAATAATTTTTTACCCAAGTACTATCAACTTTACAGAAAAAGTGACAAAAATTGTTTATCGAACTTAAATAATCTCAACAAGAAATCCTTACTGGTTGCAAGCACGATTGAAATTCCTGTGTGACAATGATTTAAAATAGACCTGTGCAGGAACGTAAAATATTAACGCAAAGTATATCCAGATAGCCAAGTCTGTAAGAAAACAGATTTTTTTTAAATGTCTGCTACACACTATGCCAACAAAATAACAACAGAATTAGATGTACATAATACTGTTGACAGATTGCTAGAAAAAATATAACAGAATCTGTAAGCGTCAGATAATGTTGGCAGGATCTCAGTTTCTGCCAACAATTTGCCTTCACATTATATCGACAGGCAATGTTAACAAAACACAAGCCTAATGCGGACGCAATTGATGCAGGCAGACTACTATCATTTTTTGCTCGAATCTGACAGTCTGGTAGAAGACTGCAGACATTTTGCTATCTGCGGTATATTGCGGTAACAAATTGTATTCTAATTGCCTGTTTTAAAAATTAAATTTAAAAAAATTATATTTATATATGGCTTTATACGGAGGTTGTAAAGAATGACGAGCAGGCGCACATCAATATGGATATACGCAAAAAGTATTGAGAAACGATCATCTAAATTATAACAAATGTAGTGATCGTGACAGGTTATATCATAGTTCGATATGGATATCTAGCTTTTACAATTATACCTACGTATGATTTATATAACTAGTGCACAAAGATAGAGATTCTGTTTGCACATATCGATATCTATTGACAGTACGATGGATGATTCAATGCAATCTAGATTCACGCGTTCATCGCTCGCTTCGATCACTTTTATGCTTAACCTCGCACCCGAGAGCTCGTTTTATGTATAGATTTTTTTAGTGATCGACTGACAGCCCGAAAGCTGATAAGAGGATACGCGATAATTAAAATATAGAAACCGTAACGCAATCTCCGTACTATAAAATAATTTCGACTCTATATTGAATGCAATCTGTTTCTGCGATATCGGCCGTTCCTCCATTTACGCATATAAATCCATATTTATGTGTTATTTCTAGCCAATAGTAAATTTCCAAGTCAAAATTGAAAGGAAACAAGAGCGGAATAATTCATGACAACTACAACTTAATGCGGCAATAATTTTGTAATAAGAATCGCTATATTTGTAAAAAGAAAATTATAACGATATTTGAGTGGAGTAGAGTTAGAACCTAAGACAATTATAAAAGACGAATCACAGGAAAAAATTATGGAAAAAAATATCTAAATATTTCTACAAGAAAAAATCGGCATGTGTTTATACTATTCTATTTGTAATGAAAGCAAAATAATTGTACCATAAATATACAAAGCTTTAATTATTAATTAATTAATTATTAATTTATTATATAAAGATTTATTATAACTGATTAATACATACATTCCATATATTCAAATATTATGAGTATATAACGTTTATACAAAGTTCATACATATAACATTCTCCTGATGTACACGTGCGAGAATTACTTGATGAGAAATTACTATGCTTTGATAAGACAAACATTTCAAACAACTCTCTAAAAATGAATCAGTGTATTACTATTGACTTCAGTGTTACACTTATAACTGTAATTATTAGCGAATATTTACTATTTTTTTAGTAATAATACACTGATTTATTTATAGAAGTTTCTACAGACATTGAATCATAACCAGAAAATCATAATCTCTAAAATTGAATCAGTATTATTATTATTGAAAAACAGTATATAAATATCCGCTAATAATTATATTAGTTACCTATAATAAGTGTAGCACTGAAGTAAGTAATAATACATTGATTCATTTAGGAAATAAAAATTGCATAATAATAAAAATGTTGAAATAAAATTACAAACAATTTGTGCTATTTTTGTAATTTTCTGTACAATTGAAGTAACATCGTATAAAATCTGCATTATATTTGTATTATATTTGTGATATCATAATGATCTCATCTATATATCCCTGTTGAAAAAAATCATGTCACAACATGATGAAATCATGTAATTAAAATATGTAAATTACGTAACGAATTGTTCCAAATCAGTATATGATTTCTTAAATGATATAATTTGAAAAATCATGTGATATTACAAATAATTTTATCCATCGTATGATATTATAATCGAATTTTAAAGAATTAAAATAAAAGATGATTAAAATAAACAAAGAAAACAGAACACATTATGTGACTTTTCAAAATACGTAATTTTAAAATCACGTACTAATTTTGAACAATTCGTTATGTTATGATTACATGATTTCATCATGCAACTGTATAGCGTGATTTTTTTCTATAGGGACGCTTTACAAAAGTCATACATGAGAAAGCATTACAATTTTTTGCTATATTTATGTTAAATGTGACGTAACTATTTTTAGTACCGATTTGTTAGTCAGTAGAGTAATACCAATTATTCTACAGGTAGATAAGTTCTTTGTTTATACAGAACAGATCGTAATTTATAAAAAATTGAAGAGGAAAAAAGGTTGCAGTGAAATAGAAAAGAAGAAAGGAAAACATGAAGTAAGAAAGGGAATATAGAATACTAACATATATTTTTACAGAGATTCAATAATATTATTAATAGCCAATACAATGGCCAATTTAATACTAAAAATTACTCATTTTGAGTATTAATAGCAATAAATAACAATGCTATAAATTCTTAAAATATTATTATCTTCTAATATTAAATTTCTGTAAGGGTACATATATATGTTTTGTTATTAATTTTATTCAATTATATCATTTAAAAGCACACATTTAAGGCCTCTAAGCTAGAATGAAGTTATAAAATGAATGCTTTCTAATTCAAATATCCCTAGACATTTTTATACACGGCGATATAAATCATGTTCTAATTGCCGCAATCATCGACATAACATTATACATATTCATACTCAGCCTGAAGACTATTAGTCGGCTGTGCAAGCTTTTGTGTTTTCTAATGATAATAAATAGTTACTATCGTGGTACTATAAACAAAGAAAGAAAAGGCGGGAGAAATAGAAACATTTCTCTATGACCATCATGGATTAAAACATACTGTAAGACATGGACATAGTGTTGAAAAATAAATCTATCTGAAATCGTACAACGTACAGCAACGTACATACTTTATTTCAAGTTGAATCGTGCTATACGTATTTTATGCATTCATGTGCATTCTTGTGCACATTGTATCAAAATGTGTTCAGCAATTGGAAAGCAACCAATATATTTCTCCAAATATTAGATGTAGTAAAAAGAAATCCATTATTTTTCCATTCACTTTCATGCAAAAATAATGGATTTCTTTTTACTACACCTAATATATTATATAAATGGTACACCTATAAAACTGTCTGCTATAAATCTAATTAAAAATAAATCTAATCTATAAAATTGATACGCAACTTTTACGACAATGCGAATAAACATTAATGGCCAGTGATATTGTAATGCTTAAACAGATTATAATGCTTAAACAGACTAAAGAAGTAATTTTAACAATTGTTCTTAGAAAGCAACGCAAATTATATAATATCATAACGTGGTATTCCACAATTCCTCTCCCTTCCCGCTTACTCCACTTGTTCCACAATCTCTTAGTTTCTTCTAATTAAAAGAATTCCGTGCAGAACTTTATTAAAACCTCATTATTAAAAGCTTTTGATTAAATTTTCTGCAAATTTGCTACATGATAGTTCTTGATGTGTAGATCAAAAATGTTAATGATGACAAGTTTGAAAAATTATAATTTTTTAAATTACAGCCGCTCGAAGTTGATGTATTTTGCAGCAATATGAGACTGCAATGCTGATCATATAAATGGAATGTGAAGCTTCTATCTATATTTATATGCCTGCATATTTTCCTACATTTACATACGTATACGTATTTATATTTTTTTACGATTATATGTACAGACAAATATATGTATGTGTATATATATATATATATATATATATATATATATGTTCATTTATACATGATACATATATTTATATCTTTACATGTTATTAGATTGTAGGATCTCATTATTATAGTATAGGAAAATATACACGCAATTTTTATGTAACTGTTACATTAAATCTCTTATTATTTTTAAATATAATTATTATAAATCTCTAATCACATTCAATACCACATTGTGATGAATCATTAATAAAAATAAAGTTCAGAATACCTATTGCAAAAATATTCTGCTTAACATTCACTTTTATTTGAACATTCACTTCCGTGAAAAAACTTTTATTGTTATACAATACTAATCGTTAGTAAATTAATAAATCGAATTAAACACAGTAAATGTTATAACAAGATATTGAGCGTTGGCACGATCCGAAATCAGTTGTTCAATTTCGTCGTTCAATTTCAATGATACAACATACTCACCGTGTCGTGAAATTAACGTGAAATAATACGATGAGAACAGAAGAAGTCAATAGAACGGATGTTTTGAGCAAGTATCATTTCACATATAATTCATAAAGATTTAATACCAAAAAGTGAAATAATACGGAAAAATGATGAGATATAATTCTGAGGAATTAAGATTTTATGCCGATTTTATTCACCGCTTTTAGTTCTTATGTTTGAGTTTACAACTAAGATATATTAGCTAATTGGATGAGTTACGGAAAATACAGCCCCGACTTGTTTTTTATAAAATATACTTCGCATAATAAAATCAAAAAAGTTAACATCTCTCTATAGAACACCTAAACAAAATTGTGATAGTAATTGATGCAAGTTTACATATAATTTTTCACTTACAAAACACACAAAATGTTGACCGAGTTGACGCATTCTTCAAAATTACTTTAAGAATTTCACCGATGAGTATATCAATTATTATCAAAGTTTTATAACGTTGCAAACGATCCGGAGTACTAACGACTTTTAATAAAGCATTTACTCGCCCGGTTGGTGTACTGTTAATTAACCACTAATTAATACTAACACCTGCTAAATTCCTTTCTCAAGTAATTCTGCAGGAAAATTCACAGGGTCGTAAACGATACACGGTTGGCCCCGTTCAAGGGCTATTACGGTAGTTGAGCGTAGCTCCATGCGCGACGATGGCTGTAGGGCAAAATACAAAATTGCAAAGAGGTTGCACTTCGAAAAGCAAGACTGGAAAAGAAACGAGAGAGAGAGAGAGAGAGAGAGAGAGAGAGAGAGAGAGAGAGTGCAAGGCAATAATCAAGGTGAAAGAAAGGGAGAGAAAAGAAGACTAGAGAGAGGAAAGATGGGAAA
>Ga0157363_1003906_pt1 | contig 13630 bp, 10 predicted proteins | sample AttsexASBM1_FD_111477 | JGI IMG/M metagenome (GOLD analysis project Ga0157363, IMG submission 111477) | Fungus gardens microbial communities from leaf cutter ant in Ribeirão Preto, State of São Paulo, Brazil - Atta sexdens ASBM1 | ecosystem: Host-associated > Fungi > Mycelium > Unclassified ...
ACTGCCTGGGCCCACATGTGCAGACCGACATAGGTGGCTTCCATTGGATCGTTGGTGACGACGGTACCGGCGTTCGGCAGGTTGCGTGCCTTCGCCCAGGCGCGATAGTCGGCAACGAATTTCGCGTTAGTGGGGTTATCTACCGACTCGAAGTAGTTCCACGCGGCCAGTTGTCCCACCAGAGGTTTGGTATCAATCCCGCGCAACTCCTCCTCTCCGACGGAGAAGGCGATCACCGGAATGTCGGTGGCCTTAATGCCCTGATTTGCCAGCTCTTTGTAGAACGGCACATTGGAGTCGCCGTTGATGGTTGAGATTACTGCCGTCTTACCCCCGGCGGAGAATTTCTTGATATTAGAGACGATGGTCTGGTAATCGCTGTAGCCGAACGGCGTATAGACCTCTTCAATGTCTTTATCCTGTACGCCTTTGGTGTGCAGGAAAGCGCGCAGAATTTTGTTAGTGGTGCGCGGATAGACATAATCGGTGCCGAGCAGGAAGAAGCGTTTGGCGCTGCCTCCCTCTTCGCTCATCAGATACTCCACTGCAGGAATCGCCTGCTGATTTGGTGCCGCGCCGGTATAGAACACATTTGGCGACATCTCTTCGCCCTCATACTGCACCGGATAGAACAGCAGGCCGTTCAGCTCTTCAAATACCGGTAGCACGGACTTACGTGAAACCGAGGTCCAGCAGCCGAACACCACGGCTACTTTGTCCTGCGACAGCAGCTGGCGCGCTTTTTCAGCAAACAGCGGCCAGTTTGAGGCGGGATCGACCACCACCGGTTCGAGTTTTTTGCCCAGCACGCCGCCTTTGGCATTGATCTCATCGATCGTCATGAGCGCCACATCTTTCAGCGGCGTTTCAGAGATCGCCATCGTCCCGGAGAGCGAATGCATAATGCCGACCTTGATGGTGTCAGCCGCCCGGGCCGTAAAGGAGAGCCCCATGCTGACCACGGTGGCAGAGAGCGCAAACGCTTTAAGTAGTGAACGTCTTTTCATCATAAACCCCTAAATGTGATAGTCATTGTTATTCAACGGGTTGAAGCCTGGCCTGCTGTAATCTGTGCAGCGTGATCTTCCTGACCTCGGCCTTACTGACGGCAATGTGGTCGGTTAAAATGCGCTGTGCCTCCTCGGTGTGTTGCTGAAAAATGGCCCGCAAGATAAGCGCGTGCTCGCGATAAGTGGCCTCTATCCGCTCTTCACGCGTAAAGTCGAGGCGGCGGATAATACGGATCTTCTCCGTCAGTCCGGCGTGGATGCGCGCCATCTCCTGATTACCGGCCGCGGCCACCAGCGCCATATGAAACCCTTCGTCCTGCGTTGATACCGCGTTGCCGTCATCCAGCCGTGCTGCGTCAATCCAGAACTGTTTCAGCGCCGTCAGCGTCTCCGCGCAGGCCAGCGGTGGCAGTGCGCACAGCCGGCGTACCGCTTCGCGCTCCAGCACGGTACGCAGGTCATACAGCTCTTCGAAATAGTTGAAATCAAACGGCTTAATCTGCCAGCCGCTGCGGAAACAGACCTCGACGTAGCCCTCGTGCTCCAGCCAGAACAGCGCCTGACGTACCGGCGTACGGCTGACGGCCAGTCGCCCGGCGAGTTCGTTTTCACTGAAGCGATCGCCCGGCATCAGGCGGAACGCAAAGATGTCCTGCTTCAGCGCCTGATAGACTTTCTCAGCCAGCGCTTCCGGTCGGCCTTTACTGCGCGCTGTGGTTGTCATTGGCGCCCCTTCACGCCAGCCACAGCAGGGCATCACCCGGACTGACCGGACGTCCCGCCTGGCAGGCAATACGCTTCACCGTGCCCGCCTGCGGCGCAGCAATCGCCAGCTCCATCTTCATTGCTTCCACGATCACCAGCGTCTGGCCGGCGCTGACGGTGTCACCCGGCTGAACCAGCACTTTCCAGATATTGCCGTTCATGTCGGCGCACACGGCCTGAGCATCCTCTTCCGTCTGTGGCGCGTCGTGCAGCGGTTCACTGTTGAGCGGGGCGTTCTGCTCCTCCTGCGCCCACAGCGCCACCTCCTGTTCAAACGCGGCGGCCTGACGCTGGCGGAAAGCCGCTATCGAGTCGGCGTTGTCCGTCAGGAACTGCTGATGGGCGGCGAAATCAAACGGTGTCTCTTCGATGCGCAGCGTGGCGCGGCCTTCGCGGAAATCATCGCGCAGCTGTGTCAGCGCCTGCTCCGTCACCGGATAGAAGCGCACCTGATCGAAGAAGCGCAGCAGCCACGGCTCACCGGCCGCGAACTGCGGGTTTTTGAGGAACTTGTTCCAGATGGGCAGCGTGCGCCCAACCAGCTGGTAGCCGCCCGGTGAATCCATGCCGTAGATGCACATGTACATGCCGCCAATGCCCACGGTGCCTTCTGCGGTGAAGGTGCGTGCCGGACTGTATTTCGAGCTGAGCAGACGGTGGCGCGGATCAACCGGAACCGCACAGGGCGCGCCGAGATAGACATCGCCCAGCCCCAGAATCAGGTAGCTGGCCGCGAACAGCGTGTCGCGCACGGCATCGCGGCTCTCCAGCCCGTTGATGCGCTGAATAAAATCGACGTTGTTCGGCAGCCACGGTGCGCTGGCGCGTACCGTCTCCTGATAACGCTCAACCGCGCCGAGCGTGGCGCTGTCTTCAAACGCCATCGGCAGCCAGACGGTGCGTGAGGGGATCGTCAGCTGGCTGACATCGCCGAGCTCCAGCTCCAGCGCCAGCAGCAGCTGCATCAGCTGTTGCTGGCCGATCACCAGACTGTCGTAGCGCACCTGTAGCGAGCGCACGCCGGGCGACAGCTCCTCAATACCCGGCACGGCGCGCTGCTGCAGCGCCTGCATCAGCAGGTGCACGCGCAGACGCAGCGCCAGATCCAGCACATTGTCACCGTACTCAACCAGCACATATTTATCGCCGGCCTGACGCCAGGCGACTGCCGGCGCCGTGGCGCTGGCTGGCCGCGCCGCCAGCAGCGTGGCCGAGCCGATGGCGCTTTCCGCCAGAGAGGGCACGGCAAACGCCGGCGCATGATGACTGCGCAGGGTGGTGATGCTGAGCGCCTGGGCTCTCTCCAGCGCCACGGCTTCGTCAGCACTGATTGGGTGGAAGCGGATACGATCGCCCGGCTTCACCTGGCCCACTTTCCACAGCTCGGCTTTGGCGATGGTTACCGGGCAGACGAAGCCGCCCAGGCTTGGGCCATCGTGCGTCAGGATCACCGGGAAATCGCCGGTGAAGTTCACGGCACCCATCGCGTATTCGCAGTCGTGTACGTTTGAGGGATGCAACCCGGCTTCGCCACCGTTGGCGCGCGTCCACGTAGGTTTGGGCCCGACCAGACGCACGCCAAGACGGTTAGAGTTGTAGTGCACCTGCCAGTCGCTGCTGAAGAATTCATCAATGGCGGATTGGGTGAAAAAGTCCGGGGCGCCGTGCGGGCCATACAGCACGCCAATACGCCACTCGCTGCCATACTGTGGCACCAGCGCGCGATCCAGCGGCTGCGGTTCGCTGACCGGCGCCGGTGTGGTGCAGGCGGCGAGCGCCGGCTGGGAGATCGGCAGCATATCGGCAACGCGCAGCGTACGGCCGGCATGGCCACCAAACTGGCCGAGCGAAAAGGTGGCGCGGCTGCCAAGATACTCCGGCACGTCAAAACCGTTCCGCACGGCTAAATAGGTGCGGCAGCCGTTTTGCGCCCGGCCTAAAGTCAGGGTTTGTCCTGCGCTCACGCTCACCGGCTGCCAGTAAGGTACGCTTTCGCCATCAAGATCGGCCGGGCAATCTGCGCCGGTCAGCGCGATCAGCGCGTCGCTGTGGAAGCGTAGCGCCGGCCCCTGCAGAGTAAATTCGAGGCCTGCCGCGCGTTCGTGGTTACCGACAATGCGGTTAGCCAGCCGGAAGGCGAAATCGTCCATCGGGCCGGATGGCGGCACGCCGATGTCCCAGTAGCCGAGGCGGCCGGGAAAATCCTGAATGCTGCTGAATGTGCCGGGTTGCAGCACTTCGACCACGCTGGCGGCAGGCGTAAAGCTATCCAGGAAGCGCGTCCAGACATGGCCGCTGCGGAAGGCTTCTGTGGCAACAACCTGGCGCAGGTAGTCAAGGTTAGTGGCGATACCGTGCAGCTGCGTCGCCTCCAGCGCCTGCTGAAGTTTGGTCAGCGCCGCAGCACGCGTATCGGCGTGAACAATCACTTTGGCGATCATGGGATCGTAGAACGCCGAAACCTCCGCGCCGGTGTCGATACCGCTGTCTACGCGCACACTCTCCGGAAAGCTGACGCTGGTGAGCACGCCGGGGGAGGGCTGGAAGTTTTTCAGGGGATCTTCGGCGTAGATCCGCACCTCAATCGATGCCCCCTGCGGTGCCTGCTGTAGCCGGGCCCAGTCGATAGCATCACCGGCGGCAACCTGCAGCATGCACTCCACCAGATCGAGCCCGGTCACACATTCGGTGACCGGATGCTCCACCTGCAGGCGCGTATTCACTTCAAGGAAGTAGAACGCATCCTGTGCGGCATCGTAGATATACTCCACGGTGCCGGCGCTGCGGTAGTTGACTAACTCTCCCAGGCGTACCGCCGAGGCCAGCAGCGCTTCACGTGTCGCCTGTGGCAGCGCCGGGGCGGGCGTCTCTTCCACTACTTTCTGATTGCGGCGCTGCAGCGAACAGTCGCGCTCGCCCAGGGCGACCACCTTGCCGTTGCCGTCGCCAAAAATCTGCACTTCGACGTGGCGCGCGCGATCGATGCAGCGCTCCAGGAACACGCCGGCATCGCTAAAGAACTGCTCGCCGAGCCGGCGCACGCTCTCCCACGCGTGGCGCAGCGCGTCATCATCGGCGCAGCGGGTTAAACCAATGCCGCCGCCGCCCGCCGTGCTTTTCAGCATCACCGGGTAGCCAATCTCACGCGCGGCCTCTAAGGCGGCGTCCAGGCTGTTCAGCAGCGGCGTGCCCGGCGTCATCGGTACGCCTGCGCTGGCGGCCAGCTCCCGCGCGCGGTGTTTCAGACCGAACTCGCCGATCTGCTGCGCCGTCGGGCCAATGAAAACTGTGCCCGCCGCTTCACAGGCGGCCGCGAACGGCAGGCTCTCGGACAGGAAGCCGTAGCCAGGCCAGATCGCCTGCGCGCCACTCTCCTTTGCCGCCGCGAGGATTTTGTCGATACGCAGATAGCTGTCGCTGGCTTTGTCACCTCCAAGGGCGATGGCGATATCAGCCTCTTTCACGTGGCGCGCGTTACGGTCTGCGTCAGAGTAAACCGCCACGCTGGTGACGCCGAGGCGCTTCAGGGTACGAATCGCGCGGCAGGCAATTTCACCGCGGTTGGCAATCAGAACGGTGCTGAACATGGTTATTTACTCCCCTGAGTGGCCAGCCAGTTGCGCCAGCCGCCAAATTCAGTGATCTCCAGCGCCTGCGTCAGCGCGGCCGGTTCACAGATAAAGCCTTTCACGACCCGGCCATCTGCCAGCGTCAGCGACCCGATGCCGAGCGGCGCAGGGATCTCCGCAACAAATTCACCAAAGCGCGCCAGCGGGATATCCCACAGCTCAACGGTGATGGCAGCGCCGCTGGCATCGCGCAGTAGTCCCGGTTTTTTGATTGCACCCTCTGTCAGGGCGAACAGGCGGTAGTGGCGGGCGGTTTGCGTCTCTTCAACCAGCACCGCCTTACGTGACGTCAGCTGGGCGTTCAGCGGCATGCCGGTGAGGTGCGCACCGACGACCGCCACGCGCACGTGATCGGGCGAGGGTGGCAGCGCGGCGTGCTGCGCGGGCTGCGGTTTGCCGGTGGCTCCGAGCGGCAGCGCCAGCTGCTGCTGCCAGCGCATACCGAAGTCTGCCAGCGCACGGTCGTGCCAGGCAGGTGCGATCAAGGTAATGCCGGCCGGCAGACCATCCGCACGGAATGGCCCTGGCAGCGCCAGCGCACTGAGGTCAGCCAGGTTAGTGAAGTTGGTGTAGGTGCCGAACTGCGAGTTGTAGCGCACCGGCTCCTGCTGCATCTCAGCCAGCGTATGAATGGTGGGTGAGGTCGGCACGACCAGCGCATCAAACTGTGCCAGCGTCTGCTGAATCTGGCGTGTAAGGTCGGCGCGCAGGTACTCCGCCTGGTACGCCTCTGTCGCGCTGTATTTCAGGCCGCTGCTGACGATGCCATAGACCACCGGGTCCATCTCCTCCGGGCGGTTAATCATCTCTCCGACCGCGACGGTACGTTCAGCGACCCACGGGCCGGAGTAGAGCTGTTCCGCCAGCTGGTGGAACGGGGTGAAATCGATGGGGCAGAGCGTGGCACCTGCGGCTTCCAGCTGCGCCAGCGCCTGCAGCCAGGCGGCTTCAGCCTGCCGATCGGCAAAAAATTGCGCTGCGGCGGGTATCGCGAAAGTAGGCTGCGTGTGGAAACGGGCCGGGACGTTTTGTGGGTGCTGGCGGGAGTACGCATCGCCGGCGTCATAGCCCCCGGCAGCCGTGGCCACCGTGAACGCGTCCTCTACGGTCAGGGCGAACACAGAGATGGTGTCATTCAGACGGCAGGCCGGTACCACCCCGCTGGCGGAAAACCAGCCTTTGGTCGGCTTCAGCCCGACGATGTTATTGAAGCCCGCAGGCACGCGCCCGGAACCGGCCGTATCGGTACCTAATGAAAACCCTACCAGCCCGCGCGCCAGCACCGAGGCGGAACCGGAGCTGGAACCGCCGCTGACGTACGCCGGATTAAACGTGTTGCTCACCGCACCGTACGGCGAGCGCGTGCCGACCAGGCCGGTGGCATACTGGTCGAGGTTGGTTTTGCCGATCACAATGGCGCCCGCGGCTTTCAGCTGTGCGACAACCCAGGCATCGGCGGCGGCGGTATAGGTTAGGGCCGGGCAGGCGGCTGTAGTGGGCCAGCCCGCCACATCGATGTTGTCCTTCACCGCAAAGGGGACACCAAACAGCGGCAGCGCGGCCGGATGGCGCAGGTAGTCAGCCAGCAGCGGTTCGAGCTGGGCCTCAAGCTGAGCCGGTGTGGCGAGGTAGAGCCAGGCGTTGTCCTGCTTATCGATAGCGTCAAGGTGTGCGGCCAGCCGCTGAGAAAGCTGCTGCGGCGCCTGCTGCGCCTGACGTTGCCAATCCTGAAGCGTGTAACCAAATGTCGATGCCATAGTGAATTCCAGCTGGTATACAAGATGGAATGCAACAGAGCAAAGCGCATGCCACTTTTGTAACTGAATGAATTCATGCGGCTATTGGTTTAGCGATAAGTTTTTCTGATGAATTAATGCACAACGACGGCGCATTTCCTGTGCAATGGCAGTGCGCTGCGTAAATTTTGTGAAGAACATGGCAAGAGACGCCTGGCCTGGTTAGCATGAATGAAGTCCGGCATACGCCGGATCGCAGCAGAGAGGAGAGCGGAGTGGAGAAGTGGCGTAACTGGATGATAGGGATGTGTCTGGTCAGTACGGCCGGCAGCGTATGGGCCGACTCGCTGGATCAGCAACGAGAGCGCTATGCGCAGATCAAGCAAGCCTGGGACAATAAACAGATGGATCAGGTCGCGCAGCTGATGCCGACCCTGCAGGATTATCCGCTCTATCCTTATCTGCAATACCGTCTGCTGGCGCAGGATCTCGATCAGGAGACCGGGCTGGCGGTTAAAAACTTTATTCAGCAGTATCCCACGCTGCCGCCTGCACGATCGTTGCAGACGCGCTTTGTGAATGTGCTGGCGCATCGTCAGGACTGGCAGGGCATTCTGAGCTTCAGTCCGGAGGAGCCTAAACCGGTGCAGGCGCGCTGTAACTGGTACTACGCGAAGTGGGCCACCGGCCAGCAGCAGGCGGCCTTTGCCGGTGCGAAGGAGATCTGGCTGCGCGGCACGGCGCTCTCGAACGATTGCGATAAGCTGTTCTCGGTATGGCAAGCGTCTGGCCAGCTCTCACCCATTACCATTCTTGAGCGTATCCGTCTGGCGATGAAGGCGGGTAACGATAGCCTGGTCAACTACCTGGCGAAGATGCTGCCGGCGGATTATCAGACCACCGCCAGTGCGCTGATTGCCCTGCAGCAGAATCCGCAAACCGTCACCACATTTGCCAGTACGCTCGGTCCGACCGACTTTACCCGCATGGCGACCAGCTATGCCTTCGCCCGCGTGGCGCGGCAGGATATGGACAACGCGCGCATGATGATCCCGCAGCTGGTACAGGCGCAGAAGATGAGCGCAGCCGAAGAGCAGGATCTGAAAGAGACGGTTGTGTGGCGCATGATGGGCGCGGATCTGACCTCTGAGCAGGCGCGCTGGCGCGATGCGGTGGTGATGAACAGCGAATCCACCGCGCTGGTGGAGCGCCGCGTACGTCTGGCGCTGAGCGAAAATGACCGCCGCGGGCTGAATACCTGGATCGCCCGTTTGCCCGTGGAAGCCAAAGAGAAAGATGAGTGGCAGTACTGGCAGGCTGACCTGCTGATCGCGCAGGGGCGTAAAGATGAGGCGGATGAGATTCTGCGTAAGCTTATGCAGCAGCGCGGTTTCTATCCCATGGTGGCCGCGCAGCGTTTAGGCGTGGAGTATCCGTTGCAGGTGGATAAAGCGCCGGCGGCGGATAGCAGCGTAGTGCAGGGGCCAGAGATGGCGCGGGTGCGCGAGCTGATGTACTGGGGGCTGGATAACCTGGCGCGTAGCGAGTGGGCCAATCTGATCTCCAGCAAAACCCGCAGTCAGCAGCAGATGCTGGCGCGCTACGCCAACGAACAGGATTGGTGGGATCTCAGCGTGCAGGCCACCATTACCGCGAAAATGTGGGACAGCCTGAAAGAGCGTTTCCCGCTGGCGTGGCAAAATCTCTATCAGCAATACACGCGTGATAAGGGGATCTCGCCGAGCTATGCAATGGCGATCTCGCGGCAGGAGAGCGCCTGGAATCCAAAAGCGCGCTCTCCGGTGGGGGCCAGTGGTTTAATGCAGGTTATGCCCGGCACCGCTACGCATACCGTGAAGATGTATAACATTCCCGGCTATGTGAACAGCAGCCAGCTGCTGGATCCGCAAACCAATATCCAGATTGGTACGCAGTATCTGGAGTATGTCTATCAGCAGTTTGGGCAGAACCGTATCTTCTCGTCAGCGGCCTACAACGCCGGTCCGGGCCGGGTTCGCAGCTGGCAGAACACCAGCGGCGGCAAGCTGGATGCGGTGGCGTTTATCGAAACTATCCCGTTCTCTGAGACGCGTGGCTATGTGAAGAACGTGCTGGCCTACGATGCTTATTACCGCTACTTCATGGGTAAGCCGGATAAGATTCTGGACGATGGCGAGTGGAATCGCCGTTACTGACTGTGCTATGCTTCCGTACTCGTTAATGAGTACGGAAGCCTTCATGAGCCAACCCCTTTCTTCCCAGTCAGAGCAAGATAACTGGCTGCGATTTATCGAACTGATGCAAAACGCCTTCGCCGATGACGTTGCGCTGCCGCTTCTGCAGCTGATGATGACGCCTGACGAGCGCGAATCGTTTGGCACGCGCCTGCGCATTATTGAAGCCCTGATTAACGGTGATATCAGCCAGCGTGAGCTGAAGAGTGAGCTGGGCGTAGGTATTGCCACCATCACGCGCGGTTCTAACAGCCTGAAAGAGGCGCCGCCTGAGCTGAAGCGCTGGCTGGAGATGCGCCTTGGGCGCGACTGATTACTGCTGATAGAGCGGATGCGTGAACGGGCACAGCGCCAGGATGAGCGCCTGATGGTAGACGCTGGAGCGGGTCAGCAGGCCGTGGGTGAACGCCCCAATCGCGCCGCCTTTGTGCTTGATGTTCTCAACCCCTGTCAGACGGGCCATCTCATCGCCCAGTTCGTGACCGGCGGCCAGTCCCGCCATAACCACCGGCGGCAGGGTAAAGCTGGCGGAGCGCGATTCACCGCGTTGCTGCATATTTTCAATCACCATCCATGCAAATGCGCTGTCCCCCTCAATTCCCGCTTCGATCGCAACCCAGAAATCGGCCTGCGGACGCGCGCTGCGCGCATTAACCGCACGCTGGCGTGCGCCAGTTCGCGTTTCAACATCGCTTAACGGCTGTGCGGCGACGCCACTCTCGACCTCGACCCCCTCAATATGGCAGGATCTTTCGCCGAATACGTCGTTGAACGCCTGCGCAATCGCGCGGATTTTTGCCGGATTGGTGGTGGCTGCGACAACATGGTACATAATTGTTTGAACCCTCAAGACAAATTTGTCGCAGTATAACGGAAACTACGCATGTTACAGGTCTATCTTGTTCGTCACGGTGAAACGGTTTGGAATGCGGCCCGACGCATTCAGGGGCAGTCCGACAGTCCGCTGACGGAGAAAGGTGAACAGCAGGCCCGCCAGGTGGGTGAACGCGTTAAATCGCTGGGCATTACCCACGTGATTGCCAGCGATTTGGGGCGCACGCGCCAGACCGCAGAGATTATCGCTGACGCCTGCGGCTGCACGGTGACGCTTGATGCGCGCCTGCGGGAGCTCAATATGGGGTGTCTGGAACAGCGTCCGCTGGATGGCCTGACGCCCGAAGAGGAGCGCTGGCGCAAAACGCTGGTGGACGGTACCGAAGACGGGCGTATTCCCGGCGGGGAGTCAATGGCAGAGATGGCGGCGCGTATGCATGACGCGCTGAATGCCTGCCTTGAGCTGCCGGCCGGCAGCCGCCCGCTGATTGTCAGCCACGGTATGGCGCTGGGTTCTCTGGTGAGTACCATTCTCGGTTTACCGGCGCATGCCGAGCGGCGCCTGCGCCTGCGCAACTGCTCGATCTCACGCGTGGATCATCAGCAGAGTGCCTGGCTGGCCGCGGGGTGGGTAGTTGAAACGGCGGGCGACGTGTCGCATCTGGATGCGCCAGCCCTGGATGAGCTGCAGCGTTAAGGTTTAGCGCGGTGCGCATGAATGCGCACCCTACGGAGTGACCGCGTGTTGGTGCGCATGTGCAGCCGGATGTTGGCGCAGTGTGCGTTCATGCGCACCCTGTGATTGACGCGTACCCGGCAACAGGTGTCGGGTCGCCATTCATGGCGACCACCAGCGAGACCCGTTACTGCTGCGGGCGAATCGGGATCAGGTATTCACAGCGAATTTCCGTCGGCGGCTCACTGCGCTTTTTGCCACCGTGCGTATAGAACCGCTCGATATCCTGGCCCTGACGGCGCACCAGACCCAGCGTCGGCATGCAGGTACCGTACAGCAGCAGGATGAAATCCTGTAACGCACTGCGTGGCCCTTCGTAACTGAACTGGACGTAATCGCCGGCTTCCAGAATCACGCGCTGGTTCGACTGCATACTCAGTGCCTGCTGATCGGCCGGGACAGCCGTGGTATACAGAATCTCCTGCTCATCATCCTTCTCATGGCTGGCGCGGACCTGATGCAGGCCGTACAGCACCGGCGGCACGGTGTCGGTTTCCAGCAGGAACTGCTTCCAGAAATGGAGACGCATCTCGTCGCGATAGCTGGAGATCTGCTCCAGCGTACAGGTGTAACTCTGCGTTTGTCCTACCAGCACCGTTTCCGGCAGGGTGACAAAACTGGCTTGCGGGATGTGATGATCGTCAAGGCGAATCGGCGGACGAATGCCGAACGAATTCCACTCCGAAGAGCGACGGTACCAGGCTGGCGTTTGATTGAACTGCTTTTTAAACGCGCGGGTAAAGGTCTGCTGAGAATCGAAGCGATACTGCAGGGCGATGTCGAGGATGGGACGGCTGGTCAGACGCAGGGCAACCGCGGCTTTTGACAGCCGGCGGGCGCGGATGTACGCACCGATGGCATGGCCAGTCACTTCCTTGAACATTCGCTGCAGGTGCCACTTGGAGTAGCCCGCTTTCAGTGCGACGTTATCGAGTGAAAGGGGTTGATCCAGATGGCTCTCCAGCCAGACAAGCAAATCGCGAATGATACCGGCTTGGTCCATAAAACATCCTCATAACTCTCTGGTGACGCAACGATGAAGTCGCCGAATATTAGCACGAAATGCACAAAAGCGTGGGGCGGTTTGTTAATCGACTGTGCTAAATCAAGGCGGGTAATAACCCGATAAGTTTGGTTCTTGTTACGATTGACAGTACATTACATTCACATCTATTCCGTTTGCAATGGTAACTCAATGACAATAGCGCGCATTCTTATAGTCACGTTGGCAACTTATCTGTTCAGCAATACGGCTCTGGCCGAGGAGATTGGCTCGGTAGATACGGTGTTCAAGATATTCGGCCCCGATCATAAGATCGTGGTAGAGGCTTTCGATGACCCCGATGTTAAAAATGTAACCTGTTATATCAGCCGGGCAAAAACCGGTGGCATCAAGGGCGGGCTCGGTCTGGCAGAAGACACTTCGGACGCCGCCATCTCCTGCCAGCAGGTTGGACCGGTAGAGCTTAGCGATAAAATCGCACAAGGCAAGGCGCAGGGTGAAGTTGTGTTCCGCAAGCGCACGTCGCTGGTGTTTAAGAAGTTGCAGGTGGTGCGCTTTTTTGACCAGAGGCGTAACGCGCTGGTCTATCTGAGCTATTCAGATAAGGTAGTAGACGGTTCGCCCAAGAACGCGCTGAGCGCAGTACCGATTATGCCGTGGCACTGAGCCATAAAAAAACGCCCTGACGGGCGTTTTTTCTTGCGGCGGGAGGCTTAATCCTGTAGCTCACCGCAGAAGCGGTAACCTTCGCCGTGGATAGTGGCGATGATCTCCGGCGTATCCGGCGTCGATTCAAAGTGCTTACGGATGCGGCGAATGGTGACATCGACGGTACGGTCATGCGGCTTCAGCTCGCGACCGGTCATCTTCTTCAGCAAATCTGCACGCGTCTGAATTTTTCCCGGGTTTTCGCAGAAGTGCAGCATGGCGCGGAACTCACTGCGCGGCAGCTTGTACTGATCGCCATTCGGGCTGATCAGCGAACGACTGTTAATGTCCAGCTCCCAGCCGTTAAAGCGATAGCTCTCAACCTGACGGCGCTCTTCGCTTGGCATCGCCAGATTCATGGTACGCGACAGCAGGTTGCGCGCACGAATCGTCAGCTCACGTGGGTTAAACGGTTTGGTGATGTAATCATCGGCGCCGATCTCCAGACCGAGAATTTTATCCACTTCATTATCACGACCGGTCAGGAACATCAGCGCGACGTTTGCCTGTTCGCGCAATTCGCGCGCCAGCAGCAAACCGTTTTTACCTGGCAGGTTGATGTCCATGATCACCAGATTGACGTCATTTTCCGTCAGAACCTGGTGCATTTCAGCACCGTCGGTGGCTTCATAGACCACGTAACCTTCTGCTTCAAAAATACTTTTGAGGGTGTTACGCGTGACCAGTTCGTCTTCAACGATAAGAATGTGCGGGGTCTGCATGTTTCGCTACCTAAAATTTGCCAACAAATCGAAAACAGGGCGTACGGCGGTTGCCGTCACTGTTACCTGGAACAGCGTGCCGTTCGCAACCGGTGTACGAAATGATCTTCGGAATACACCATCCATCTACGTCAACTTCAGTGTTAGCTCAGCCAGTCAGGATGAATATTTGCGTGCCCCGTGGGTATCGGACTGGCGCTTATCCTAACCGTATTAACAGCAACCTAACAGCACCAACAACAACCGATAAGCA
>Ga0157363_1003907_pt1 | contig 13629 bp, 12 predicted proteins | sample AttsexASBM1_FD_111477 | JGI IMG/M metagenome (GOLD analysis project Ga0157363, IMG submission 111477) | Fungus gardens microbial communities from leaf cutter ant in Ribeirão Preto, State of São Paulo, Brazil - Atta sexdens ASBM1 | ecosystem: Host-associated > Fungi > Mycelium > Unclassified ...
CAAATTGAAAAGGAGCTTGCAGAACAGCTTGGCGTTACGCAGCAAGCCATTTCCGTACGATTACATACGAATAAAGATTGAATTTTACAAAAAAAGCTCAGAACTTTTTTGTACACCTAATAGTAGAGGACTTTTCGACTCAATTTAGTCCGCTCTACCTGCTCATGAAATATTTGGCGATTATTTCCAGCTGTATATATACCCTGTACGTATGTATATATATATATATATATATATATATATATATATATATATATATACATATATAAAATATGTATCAATATAAGTACATAAACGTATACTTTTATTATTCCTCATCTTCGTTGTTCACCTTCGTTTAGGAGTATACAAAATACATAATTATTTGTAACAATTTATATATGGAACAGAATACATACATAGATAGTAATACATAATAGCAACATATACTATATATAATACATATAATACATATATTACAAAGGTATTCGCCAATGCCCGCACGGTAATGTCTCCGTCGAGTCCGGTACAACGTATCGTTTGTCGTCATATGGATAGCAATTTTCGATTTGGATATCGTGTATATCTCGTGTAATTTAGATCGTATACACGATTGACGGCAAGTTATTTCGATCTCTTCAAATACCGTCGCAGTAGTGTCCTTGCCGTCCATCTGCGTACATTTTCGCTCTGAGTCCAACGAATTCGGCCATTATCGCACCGTTGTTATTCCTTCATCAGACCGGGTTTTTTACTCGAGAAGCATACACGTTGTCCGCCGGATAATCGCTCGATATCGATATCGATTTCAGAATCTCGTAAACATTATCTAGCATTCTATATGATAAATGAGACTGTCCGTGTTAGTGTACATGATCTTGCATTTGTCGCGATACATCGGTGAAATGTACTCGTGGTGAAATTCGTCGACATGTCGGTCGTACCACTCGCGCATATCGATGTATCGATATATCTCGCTGTTCTTTGTAATTATGCTCTTTATTTATTAGCATGTTTATCCTTCGTCGCGAACTTGCCATTAAACACGTTCATTTTTACATTACCATGTCTTTCTACAGCGTCTCGCATTCGCTCAAGCACATTGCTAACGTCTTCTAAAACTGCTGCGGCTCGATGTGATTAGAGATTATCACCGCACCTGTCAAGTTCGTAGCGTTGACCCATTGAAATTCGGCGTATGGCAATGGTTGACACATCCGTACAGATTATTCACGTCGTAGTACACTAAGTATGACGTGTCGGTCTGAACATTGACTAGACCGTCGCGCATACCACACTTGATGAATATGATCATATCGATATCGGTAACTCAAATATTATGCACGTATACCAGGTGTACAAGTATGAAATGACGATTTGAGAAACAGATGGCGCACTAATGCAGTGTGAAGTACAAAGATTTAACATTATACGCCATTTTATTGTACCATCAATAAGTGTCAAACGCGCAAAGTGATTTGATTGAAAAGTGTTTGCATAGTATTGTGTTGCTGTTTAATATGACGAAATTTGTACCAAATAAGGAGCATTCGCGGACAGCATTAATTTTTTGTTTTCATTTGAAGAAAACTGCTGCGGAATCATACCGATTACTTGGAGAAACTTATGGTGAACATGCTTCATCGCAAAAAATGTGTGAACGATGATTTCAGCGTTTCAAAATTGGAGATTTCGATGTTGCAGACAAGGAACACGGAAAACCGCCCAAAAAGTACGTAGAATTGCAAGCATTGCTGGATGAAGATGATTCACAAACACAAAAACAACTCGCAGAGCAATTGAGCGTTAGTCAACAAGCTGTTTCGCCTACGAGAGATGGGAAAGTCGGCAGATGGGTGCTACATGAATTGAAGACAGATGGAGAGGCGCAAAAACACATGTGAAATTTTGCTCGAATGATACAGAAGAAAGTCATTCTTGCATCATATCGTTACTGGGGATGAAAAGTGGATTTTTTTTGAGAATCCCAAGCGCAAAAAATCATGGGTAGACCCAGGCGCACTATCCACATCGACCCTTTGGCAGGAAGACGATGCTCTGTTTGGTGGGACCAGAAGGGTGTGGTCTATTATGAGCTATTGAAGCCTGGCGAAACGGTGAAACGCTATCAACAACAATTGATCAATTTGAACCGTTCACTGATTAAAAAAACGACCAGAATACCAAAAGAGGCAACACAAGGTCATTTTTTTCCATGACAATGCTCCATCACGGCAAAACCAGTTCGGGACACGTTGGACTCAGCTGGGAAGTTCTATCCCAGTGGCTTATTCACTAGACTTGGCTCCTTCCGATTACCACTTGTTTGCATCGATGGGTCACGCACTTGCTAAGCAGCGCTTTGGTTCGTACGAAGATGTGAAAAAATGGTTCGATGAATGGTTCGCGGCAAAAGGGGAAGATTTTTACTGCGTGGTATTCACAAATTGCCCGAAAGATGGGAACAATGTGTAACTAGCAATGGAGCATACTTTGAATAAATCTCTTTTTATCATTCTTCCGAATTTAACGTGTTTTTTTTGGGAAAAAAATCGTCGTTTCATACTTGTACAATGAGTGATGCTGTAATGTATGTGCAGCATACAGGATCCGTTTGGCACCAATGTATCTTGTAAGGAAGCACGATATCGATTATATTGATCCATTAGGTGGTCGAATTACAAAGTGTACATATTTCCATGTACATATTTCCAATGCCAATGTGCATCAAGTGCCCATTCTGCACACATTGAAAAAAATTGTGAACAGTATTGTGAGCGAGACGCTATTGGAAAATATATGGGGAGATTGTAATGTAGATGATGTGCTGTATGTTCTCGATAATCCATAAAAGAGAGACAGAGATGTACGAATATCGCCAGTACAATTTCTACGCGATCGAGTATACGTGTTGAGAAACATGAAATAATCAGAGAGCCCGTTTCTGACTGGTCTTTATTCGCGCGACAGAAAGTGTACCCACGGTTCAAGACAAATATTATGAGGATGAGTATGAAAAGAGACATTGGTGGAATAGAAATGTCAATGTAATAAAGAATGATTATTATTGGGCGAAGAAAATCGCACATAAGAGCCAAGATTGGTGCATGTGCATCAAGATTTCCGCGGATAGTGAAAAGTGCGTCGAACTGCTGATTATTGACAATATATGGATGGAGTTTCGTGATCGCGATAAGAATCTTGCGCTAAAACTGTCGATAGATGCGACAATCAATGCTTTGAGTGTGAACAGTGCACTTTCGCAAACAAACATAATGACAAAGTATTAGAACGTTATGACATTCTAAATATCGCGGTGCTACAATGTGTATGAATGAGTCACGTGCAAATGCTCCATGGAAGAGTGTGACATGATCTAAAAAAGAAAAAAAATTAAAAAATTAAAAAGATATGCTTACATCAATATACGTCATCAAACCAATGTTGATGTCATTTGAAGAGTTCCAGAAACGCGACAGCGAGTGGGCATTGTCATATATTGAATTTGACTATCAATGTGAACAAACTAAATCCCATGAGCGCGTGATGTCATATCAAAGTGTCGTGGGAAATATCGACGAAATGAACAGTGATCAGTGTGCATACGACAGACAATGCATGCTTCACATGGTCGGTGGTTGCCGTTCTGTACCCAGCTGAAAGAAATACGAATTGAGAATCGTCGTATTCGCATTACATGACAGTGTTGAATTTCGCGGATATCGAATTTCTAATGACTTTAAAAGACATTTCCAGATTTGAATGTTTAAACGATTAACGTGATATCGAGAATAAACAAGTCCTTCCTCTATGCTCATCAGTGACAAGAAGGAAAAACACGTGCAACATGCTACATATAAGACACGACGATAGCGTTGGGCATTTTGCGTAGATAAATAATCTATCCCATCTCATGAGATCACCAGAATGGAACACAAGAAATTTTTCTGCGATTGGTAAGTACATTGGTATACATGAAATGATTATAATTTTCCGTCTTTGTTGTGTAGAGACGTGCACGTCTATTTAAAGCTCTACACAACAATACGAAATCGTAGTCGGACCAAATTAATCGTTCACATGCACGCATACGCGTGTACAGATATACACGTCGTGAGAATCAGCATTTCTAAGAGTAGAAAATGCGATGTCGGCACAAATCAGAGCGTATGATCGTTAATCCGTTTGTGATTGCTCAAAACGCCGCCGTCATAGTTTTCATGTTTTTGGAAACACCAATCAGGAGAAAAATCAAAAGTCTGTGGGGGGCCGTGGCGAATGAAGATATTCATTCGATCATGGACTGAACAAAGATAAGAATCGAATTCAGAGCGAGTCTAAGAATGTTTTGCGTGCGTGATCGCGACTCACGGTTTCTCTTAGGCGTCGTCCCGAATATAATCCGGCCACGGATTATACATAATGATTCAGGGTGACTGGACAGCACCCTCAGGCGTTGTCCGAAAGGCGATCCAGGGACTCGAGTTTCCCCAGGCGAAATCCGTCTTAAATACACGATAACATAAGCCATAGAGGTAATAATATGGAACATATTTATTTGTTAAGCGTTATGTACTTAATATGTGAATTATACTCGATTTAATTAAACATTATTCATAAATGAAAACACAGCGTGAGATATTAGTGTTGTCTCCCTGAACTACGAAATCAATCTTACTAATAAAATAATAGTAATAGTTATAATTTTTTGTTCTTTAGATGCTTGCATTACTTCAGTACGAATGAAAAATTGCAGTCGCACGCAATGGATTATGGAAAAATGAACGACTGCGCTATCCGACTGCCGAGCGTGGACGACAAATGACTCGAATTTGGGAATCATTACAATAAGGAGTACGTTTCATTCATTGTCTACGCTGACTTGGAGTGCGTTCTACGGAAGACGGAACCCGACAGGGAAGATGCGTCATCGTATACATACCAACAGCACGAGGCATTTAGTATAGGATACTATGCGATTTTCGTACAACGATATATTATCGTCATATCGATTCCGTCGCGATGAAGTATAGCTCTGTATAGCGTGATTTGTGCTACAATTCCAAGACTTGGCACATCGTGTAAAAAATATTGTATCCACCGACATGCTCATGAAAACATTGTCGAAAGAACAGAGGCGTACCGTAGCGCGACGTGATGTCACATTTGTGAGAAACCATTCGCGTCGGACGACACGCGGGTACGCGACTATTATCATCTCCCACCGATAGATATCGTGATCCAGCGCATTCAAACTGTAACTTAAATTATAAAAATTCATTATAAAGAGTCTTTCAATAAGGACGCTCGATTTTTAAATGTAAATAAAACAAGTTGTGTGTGAGATATCCACTCAATTTTTTTTTTATTTGAAAGAATATTTTATGACATTAAGTATGGAATATAACGTCGCTCAAATGTCCGCCACGGCTTCGCTTGGTGACACGTATTGGGCGGTCCAATTTTTGATGACTTTCTCGCATAAATCTGGCTGAATTTGATGGATGTTATGTTGACTTTGAGAGCATCAATTGTTTGCGATTTATTCGTATAGACCTGATTTAAGATAGCCCCAAAGGAAGAAGTCTAAAAGCGTTAAATCGCATCTCGGTGGCTAATTCACGTCGCCGCCGCGCGAGATAACCATGCCTTCAAATCACTCGTGCAGAATGTCCATCGTGGCATGCGATGTAGCACGTAGCGCCATCTTGTTGGAACCACATGTTATCGGTATCCATATCATCCATTTTAGGCCACAAGAAGTTGCTTATCATCGATTTGTAGCGCGCCATTGTTAGTTATGACAACGCCCGCTTCGTTTTGAAAGAAGTATGGACCGATGATTCCGCCAGATCAAAATCCGCACCAAACAATGACTTTCTCGGGATTTGGAGCTGATGTATCTCGCGTGAATTGGTATCATCTCAAATTCGACAATTTTGCTTGTTCACATATCCATTCATCCAAAAATGGAGCTCATCGCTAAAGATGATTTGTTTGGCGAAATTTGAGTTAATTTCCAACTGCTTCAGAATCCAATCAGCGAACACATGGCGTTGTTTATGGTCGTTTACCTTAAGTTCCTGGGGTCAGTTGAATTTTATAGGGGTGCAGACCCAAGTCTCGACGCAAAATTCGCCAAGTTGAAGTCACAGAAAGGCCAAGTTCTTGTGAACGACGAGAAACTGCCCGCCTCGGGTTTTCCCATACACTCTCACGCACAGCAGCGATGTTTTCAACAGACTTTGCGTTTCGGCGACGTACTGGTGTTGGCTGATTATTTATCGAACCGGTTGACTCGAATTTGGCCACCAAACGTTGAATAGTCTTGGCAGGACAGTTGTGGCGAGGATAAAAATCATAATGCGCGGAACGTTTCTCGAACGGAGCACTGATTTTGATAATAAAATTTTATGATTTGCACACGTTGCTCAACACTATGACCTTCCATGGTGATTTGCTATACACTACTAAACAATTCACAACAAATTTGACAGATGTCACTTTAACAACATGATTACTATGATCTAATTTCAAGCATCCCTATTGAAAGACCCTATATATTTCGATCGTTTTTCATAATCTATCGGGTTACTACACGCACTTTATAATTAAGGAAATTGTTATTGCGTACAATGGACATGTAAATGTGTTACCGATAACCAAAGAAAAATATATTTCGTTCACTAAACATGTTAAAGATACCGCCGAGAGAGCAGATTCGCGAAAATACATAAAATTACGGTTCATCGATTCATTTAAATTTCTCAGTACAAACTTCGATAAATTGGCGTCGTTTCTAAGCAAAGACAAATTAAAAATCATATGTCCAAATTTTCAACACTCAGACGAAGAATTTGAATTACTGACTCATAAAGTACGAGTCTTTCCGTATGAGTACGTTGGCTGCGTCGAAAAATTGTAGGACACGCGCTTATTACCGCGCGAATCATTTTACAGTTCGTTAACGGGCGATACACTATCCAAGAACGATTACGCTCACGCTGCGAACGTATGGCAGCAATTCTCCATCTGAACGCTCGGCGAATACAGTGATTTGTACTTGAAAACCGACCTTGTTATTGACCGACATTTTCGAAAATTCCCGCGAAAGTTGTGTCACGAGTTCTCATGGTTTCGATTCCGCACATTATTACACATCTTGCCTGGTTTCGTGGGACGCGATGTTAAAATATACGCGCGTAAAGTTTAAGTTACTCACCGACATCGATACAATCATGTTCATCGAGCGCGGTACATGCGGCCTCAGTCAATATTCAGGCAGATACGCGCAGACTAATAACAAGTACATGCATTTGTATGACCCATCAGAACCGTCATACTTACATGGGAACACAACTAAGTGAACCTCTCTGATTTAAATGAGCTTTTAGTATGTTATTCTATAGATAAAAATAGGAGACACATATTTTTTTATACGTGCTGAGTTGCATGTTAAGGGAACGAAAAAATCCTCCCCTGAAAAAAATAAGTTTTTTCTTTCAGATTGAATATCGTCGAAACTATGAAAGATAGTCGCAATTGTTCTGCTGATATTATTTTTCGAAATCTTGATTTTACAAATTCAATTGTCCTTAGCTTTTATCACTTCTCCAGTATTCAATTGCTCCTCTTATATATTCTATTGAAATATCGTCGATGTCACAAACCATTTCTTTTTACATTGCATACATAATTTTCTTCTTCATCTACAAATTTTTGTTTCTTGTACATCATACGAGTTTAAAAAATCCAACGATTCTTCTTCTTTGATTTCATAATAGTCTTCGTATATTTCTTTTCGTACATTTTTCTCTCTATCGTAACTTTTTCTGATGTTATAGGACTTTCTGGGAAGTTCCAAATAAATACTGCAGACAGCAGTATTATTATGTTTCATGAATTAAATCGTATTTATTTCTTAAAATTTATAAATTTTATTTATATGTCTATTTCCAATATAATAATTATTAAAAAAAAGAGAGAAAGACAAAAAAATTTTTATTGTTTATTTCATAATAAATTTGATACCTCCTTATTTTTCAAAAAAATTCATTGAACGCGTGCGAGAAGGAAAAAACAATCTTGTATATTATGCAAATGTGGCTTACTACAAGTATTTTAAATATCAATCAAATTATAAATATGCTGTTTCATCAAATCCTAACAATTAAATAAAAAAAGGAAATAAAACGTATATAATCATTTCAATTAAAAAAATTTTAAAGTAAAAAAATTTAAAAAGCAATGAAAACTTTAACAATAAACACTTATTAATATAGCTCCGTGTTATCATAACCGATAGTACTTATTAATCGAAATCAAATACGAAACTGCGAATTTCCTGCGACGAGCTGAACCTTTTATACTTATGTTCATGTCAACACATACATAACGATAATACATGTGAAACTTTCACTGTTTCGTACAGCACTACTATAGCAACTGATAGTAATCAACTATTGAGTTGTCCGGAAAGTTCGTGCCGATTTTGAAAGAAAATTGAAACGCAGAAGATTTAAATTTTAGTATATATTTATTAAATTATATATTTATTAAATTATATATAGTGCCATTCTGTTCTACAATCTTTCTCCATCTTTCAGGCAACTTGAAAATTCCGTCCTTCCAAAATCTCTCAAGTTTTTCAGCGAAAAACTTTTCTAAGTGATTTTTTACCTCGACCAAAGAGTTGAAGATTTTTCCATTAAGGGAATTTTGTAATGATTGAAATAGGTGAAAATCAGAGAGCGCGAGGTCTGATGAATATGGTGGATGGAGTAGAACAACTGAGGTCCAACAATTTTTGTCGAGTTATCAAAGACACATGGCTGCGTATTGTCCTGATGAAATACGATTCGCTATTTCTGGACGTTTTTGTTCAATTGCTGTCTTCAATTCGTCTAATTAGGAACAATACTTCTTTGAATTTATCGTCTCGTTGTTTGGTAAAAGCTCATAATAGGATCCCTTTCCAATCCCACCAGACACAGAGCGTGACCTTCTTTGGATGAAGATCGGCTTTTGGGATAACTAAAGGTGGTTCATTCCGCTTTCCCCAAAATCTTTTTCGCTCAACATTATTGTAAATGTCCATTTACTTTATTGTAAATGATCCATTTTTCATCCCCCGTCACTACTTGCTTCAAAAATGGTGTCTCCTCGTTGCGTTTATAGAGCGAGTCGCAAATAGAAATGATCCATCAGATTTTTCTCCGTTAAATCGTGGGGAACCAATACATCATATGGTTTATGTAGCCAAGCTTCACAAAATGCTCGTGGATGGTGGATTTTGACATATTCAACATGGTCGATGGTGGATTTCTGCTAATTTATGTATCGTATAGCGTGGGTTATTCTCAATCATCTGTGGTGGAGGGTCTACCTGGGCGTTCTTGATCTTCAAGGTTGAAATCACCAGCTTTAAACCTAGCAAATCACTTCCGCAATTCTTTCAGCTACAGCACCTTCTCCATAAACAGCGCATATCTTGTTTGCCGCTTGTATGATATTTTTGCCTTTCCGGTAAAAGAAAAGCATTAAATGCCTAAAATGTACTTTGTTTTCTTCCATATTCAAAGGCATATAAAACTGACAAAAATTAACATATCGCAACCAAATTTTTTTCCAAGTATGCTTCAAGTACCGTCTTTTACGATATGTCATCTGTTTTCAATCGTATATTTAGATCTGTCTTTACACTACCTGCCAAAAATCGGCACGAACTTTCCGGACAACCCAATATATTTACGTAGTAGCAATAATAAGATGTCAATAATGTCTTATTGTAATAATAGATTATTCATGTCAATAACATACGCAGACTATGCGTCAGCATATCTATTTTTCACCTAGATTAACACTAAACGTACCATGACCGGTCAAATGACCAGTTGTAAACTTTTGATTAGAAAATTCATATAAAATGTTATCGCTTTTTCACATTTGACTTCATGACTTTTTTACAATTAATTTTACATCATTTATTTATATTTTATATTTATATTTTTATTTGTTAAATCTGATAAATAGTGTGTGGCCTAGTGTTATTTATCACAACAGGTCATTTGACCAAGAGAAATATTTACTGCCTCATAAGAGCATTGGATTCGAAAATCTAATGCGCATTCACATTCTACGTATTATATGAGTTTGTGGTATACTTCTGCAAAGACTGTTGCGTAGTAAGCTCAATCAAAAAAATAGTTGTGAATTGAAATTTCAATAAAGTGCCTAAAATTTCAAGTTGCAAATATCGTTTTAGTGGAAAGAAAGGATAAAAAAAAACTAAATATTGTTGGTTTATATTTTGCTTTTTAGGGCGTTACTCCGTTACCGTTACATTAGTGTTAACGTTTACCCAGAAAAATATCGAAACAATCAAGACAGTCCAAGTACTTAGAAGAAATAAATAACATAGGCGAAGAGTTTTCGGGAACTGATGAAGATGAAAGTGAAGAAACTCTCTGAAAGTGAAGATATACTTGGAAATGATCTATTAGACAGTGAGTCTGAGTCTACAGATACCGACGATGAGGAAGAAAATATTGTGAATAAATGTGGAGGACGAAAAAGAATGAAATTGCTCTCAAGTTCTGAAGAAGAGAATGAAAAAAATGATTAGCATATTTTAATTGATGGAACTGTTTGGGAAAAAATACAAATAAGTGCTACACCTGGAAGAGTAGCATTTCATAACATTTTCAAGGAAGAACCAAGTCCAACGGATATGCAAAAACGTAATATTATGAAGAATAAGATAAAGACATTTTCGTTGATTATTGACCATCACATTATGAAACATATAAGAATGCATAATAGAAGAAACAAATCGAGTTTTAGAAACTGAATGGAGTCTATCTCGAGCAAAATTAGATGCATTTGTTGCAATTTTATTTTATATTGCACGAGGTGCATATGATGCAAACAATTTAAAAGTTTCTTTTTTGTGGAATAGAACATGGGGTCCTAAATTTTTCTCAGAAACTAGCAGAAATTGTTTTATAGAAATTTTCAGATTTAATAAAAAAAGTGTGCGGAGCCAACGCTTGAAAACAGATAAATTCGCCTTGATATCTGAGATATGGAATAAATTCATTGAGAACAGTCAAAACTATTATAAACCAGGGGCAAAAATTACTGTGGACAAACAACTATTTCCAATGAAAGCAAGATGCAGATTTACCCAATATAAGCCCAATAAGCCAGATAAATTTGACATCAAATCCTGATTAGCAGCAGACGTCGACAATAAGTACATCATAAATGCACTTCCATATTTGGGAAAAGATGAAGATAGTACCATGAAGATAGTACCATGAAGATAGTACCATTAGCTGAATATGTTGTACTGAAACTCATAGAACCATTTACGGGTTGTGGAAGAACTGTAACTGCAGACAACTTTTTTACAAGCATATCTCTAGCTACAAAACTCCTAGCAAAAAGGACTACATTAGTTGGAACTATCCGCTCCAATAAAAGGGAATTGCAAAGAAGAAGAAAGATATGAAATGATTTTTAACGAAAGTTTTTTTCAAGTCAGATAATTGTACTCTTACAATTTATAAAAGTAAGCCAAAGAAAAAAGTATTTTTACTTAACTCCAAGCATAGATCTAAAAGTATAGATGTGAAAGTTGAAAAAAGTGATAAAAGTTTATCTGAGACTATTTCATATTACAACCAAACTAAATTCATTGTGGACATGATCGATCAAATGGAAGAAATATAGCATAAAATCGAAGTCTCGCAGATGGTCTATCCAAGTATTTTTTAATATCCTTGATTTAGCAGGCATAAATGCCTGGATATTGTATAAGGAAAAAATATATCGAGACAAGATTTTTTTACTCCAGTTAGCAGTTAAAACTTGCCGCTGATTATCGAGAAACCCGAGAAAAATAAATAAGAATAACAAATATGATAAGAACATCGATTAATTCTAAGACAAATTCTAATAAACGTAAAACATGTCAAAAAAAGTATTGTAAAGACAATAAAACCATAAAAATTTGTTCTAAATGTAAGAAATATGTTTACGGAAAATGTACATTGGAACCTTCCTGCATCTGCAAAAAATGCGGTCCGCAATGAATTACCTATTGTTAAATTTTTGTTTTTTATAGTAATGGAAAAAATACATTTTTATTTAATTATTACCTTAAAGTTACTTTGTTTATTATTTCCTTACCAAAATCAATATTTGGACCATATATAAATCAATATTTATTTTGAAAATTATTTATAAGTCCATTTTAAAAAAAAATGAGATATCACGTAATTTATGCTTAATTCGGTGTAAACTTTTTATTTATAACGAGTTAATATCTTAAAAAATGTCAATGCTTAGTTCAATTTAAAATTGGCCGGTATAAGAAATTGCGTAGCCATTGATTATGAAAGTGGTGTAAGTTCAATTTCCATAGACAGATGGTGGGGTCAACGGCTACTGGTGGCTACATTTGTTTTATTTCACGTGTCGAAACCATTTTAGATTACTTAATTTATTTTCCTCCAAAAATAGGTAATTTCATATTAACATCAGATAGTGACAGGTAAAAAGAAATAGTAAATCAATATTATTTTATGACAATTAAAAATGTTTATTTTATTTAATTTTAAATAAGTCACACAGAAATAAAAAAAAATGAATATAAACAAAAGAATAATTTTAGAATCATAGGATGAAAATAATTCCACTATGAAAAACAAATTAATGAGACATAAAAAAAGAAGAAGAATTATAGAAGTAGAATCTTCATCAGATGAGGATATTGTTACTGAGAATTCTGCAAAAGAAAATAAAGGAAAATATATGCAACGAATAAACAAAATTAAACGAAATGCCGGACAAGAGTATTATACAAAAAAAAGAAAATTCATTCCAGCAAAAAAATTTGAATCTAAAAATTGTAACTATTCGAAGAAATGTATAGAACGTGTTAATGAATCAGAACGAAAAGCAATTTTTGATCAATTCTGTAATATAGATGATTTTAATAAGCAAAACGTATTTCTCTATTGTAATGTTGTTGAACGTAAAACTATAAATAGAAGAAGGCCAAGAAATTGTTTGGGCACTTATGCTTTGAGGACTTATGCTTATAAATTTCACTTGGTCACTTCTCGTGGAAACATTTTAGTATATAAGAAGTTTTTCATTAATACTTTCAATATATCTACTGGATGAATTGATTGTCTCAAAAGCGCATGATAATATTTCGAAAGACATACATAGACAAAAGGATGACTCTTGAAGAAGAACTAGTGAACTACTGACAAATACCGTGATAGAATAAATAAAAAGTTTTCATTTGAAAGTCATTATACTCGATCCCAAAATCCAGAACGAATGTTTTTGAATCCTGGATTAAACATAAGAAAAATGTTTAATTTATACTTAGAAAAATGTAAGGAAAATAATTTAAGTTCAGTTAATGAATGGACATACAGGAAAATCTTTAAACGAGATTTCAAGTTACATTTCCATTTGCCACGTAAAGATACCTGTGCAAGATGTGATTTTTTGGACATGAAAATTCAGACAACAACTGATGACGAAGAAAAAACGACTCTTGTACAAAGCCATGATGTTCACTTGAAAAATGCTGAATTAGCAAGAAAAACATTACAAGAAGATAAAATTCTG
>Ga0157363_1003908_pt1 | contig 13629 bp, 8 predicted proteins | sample AttsexASBM1_FD_111477 | JGI IMG/M metagenome (GOLD analysis project Ga0157363, IMG submission 111477) | Fungus gardens microbial communities from leaf cutter ant in Ribeirão Preto, State of São Paulo, Brazil - Atta sexdens ASBM1 | ecosystem: Host-associated > Fungi > Mycelium > Unclassified ...
GCACACGCACACACACACACACACACACACACACACACACACACACACACACACACACACACACACACACACACACACACACACCCCCTATATATACATATATATATATATATATACTCTCATTCTATGCAATACATATATACATACATACATATATATATATATATATGTATGTGTGTATATATGTATTGCATAGAATGAGAGTATCACATTCCCTTCAGCAGTTTCTGGTGGTTTGATCATATATAGCTTCATCAACGATGAAGTTATTTGATATGATCATATTTAAATTAAGTAAAAAAGTTTACAGAGAAACTTTTCTCATATCAAATTCTTGTTTCATATATGTAGGTTACATGATGCATAAATAGAAAAGTTATAATACTAATTTTGAAATATCTATTTTTCCGATCAGTTCCAGCAGTAGTATAAAATTAACTATTCACATTCAATCTGCTAATATTCTCTTATATATATATTTTTTATCTTTTCCTTCCTCTCTCCTAATATTCGCTTGCTGCATTACGCGTCACTTTACGCTGCACTTTTACATAAGCACGATTACGCTTTACGACGGATCGCAAAATCTATATTCCATACGAGCTTTACAAGCTTACACTATTTTCTCGTAAAAATGGACAAGAAACGACTGCCGTTGCCGTCATTGAGAAAGTTTTCTTTTTTCATCTAATTTCGACATCACCAAGAGTTCGGGAAACTATGTTATGAGTCGCGATTTGTATATGTAAATGGAGAGAAAAACGAATTGGTTTCTTGCTTCGACATAAATAAAAAGAAGGAGAAAAAATGAGAGAAAAAGAGAAGTCGATTTGGCGGACGTAATTAGTTGCTTCCGTCGCGTTTAGTTTGAATGCGTTTGACTGGCGCGTCGAAAATTTTGTCCGAGAAAATTACTGCGATCACGGCGGCTGCTCCCGGCAGGTATCACGCCGTAAAATTTCACGGTATCGTGCCGCGAACAATATCCCGATATTCCCGCTGTCGAAGTCGCGTCGCGGATAGGACGCCCTGAGGGTTTTCGTCATGGTTACTTTTGTTCTACGAATAGGTTTTCGCCGATCCCGCGTCGTCTCTGTTAAACGCGCTTTTCGATAGTCGAAACGTCAACGTGAGTATGCATGCAATGCATACGATGCGCGCACAACACGAATGTAACGCGACGCAAACGACGCAATCAATATATAACGAGGCGAATGCAATGCGGAAAATAGACATGTAAATTATGCGCGCTTGAAAATTATATTCGTCGTTCTGTTAATACGGGAGGAAGGTATAATTCCTCGCATACATATATCGGCAATATAATAGACATCGTTATAGCGGATGCATAATAGATTGCAACGAGCATTTTTTTTTCCCAAGAGAAAATTTGTACGTAGAACGTAGAACGAAAGACGGGAAAAGTAATTAACGAAAAAAGAGGAAAAGAGAAAATGTAGAGATTGAAAATAATCGAACGACATTTTGAACAGTAGTATTGACTAGAAATCTTAACGGAAAATATAAAATTTTTCACGCTATCGTACCTGGACAATATATTCCCAATATTCTGTTCCGCAGCATCGCTAGTACGATACCGCAGGAGCTTCCATTACTGTTATTCTCGACCTACAGTCGTTTGAGTTCACTATCATGAATAAATACAGTCTTTTCAGCTAGGAATTTCAAGCTTTTACACTCTTAATGCAAGCGCTTTACGGATAATAGCGAAATGTTACGTTCCTTTATGCGATTTTATTTTACATAAGAAAATCACTTCGTATAAGTATTTTTTAAACGATTTTAATCAATATATTTTTAATGCTAAATCGAGTTTCCGTATTATTACAATTGTATACAAGAAGATAGTGGCAAAACACATCAGGTAAAAGTTGTCAACGCCAATGATGAGATTCCTCAAGATAAACACTCAAATTGCCGACAACAGGGACCAAGTAATATTCCTGACAGTACGATCTAAAATGTTAATTTGCCAAATAGTCGCGCGAAACGAACGAAGAATCTAATTCACGATATAGCCGACTGCAAATTAACGACGCCGTTCAGCGTTCTATTCGAGAATAGGATTAACGAAATACTTAATGCAATCGCGCTCAATCTTCATTTAGTCGCGCATTCACGAAAACGAAATTAAGTCTTATGCAAGAATAACGTCTATCATTGTCAGAGGGAATAATTAATTTTCTCGCTTTGACGCTTGAAATCACCGCTGTTCTCCAGATAACAAGAGGGTCTCGACGGCGGAATTTCATGAATCTGTGTCTAAATAGAATTTCTCATTCGTACTTTCTCCCGCTGAGGAACGCGTTTACCAATGTATGTAAACGCTTCAACTTGTAATTTGATAAGCTCGGGTATTAATCTCTTGAGCTTTTCAGCTTCAACCGGGTTAACGACTATTCTGAAGAATCAATAAATGACTCTTTTCTCGAAACTCTTGAACAAAAATATATGAGAGAAAGGAATAATTGATTTTATTTATTTGATACTTACAATGCATTTATTTATTTTTGAAATTTTAATTATATAGGTATAATATTAAAGAAAAAATTAAGATTGGTATAGTTACAAAAAAGATAGGACATATCAAAATGTTAATGTTTTATGATAAAAGTTGTGCTGGAGTTCCTTAAAGAAAGATTAGAATTATTTTTGAAATTTAAATTGATCTAATAGATCATGAGTAATCAATTATTAGTCGCATGAAAATGGGCACTCTGGGATCGTTGTTACTTCGCGAATCACAAATTCTTTGCAGCCGACACATCGGCGTCGTGACGATGCAAGGATTACTCTCGAGGGGCCGACGGGCACTACGTGTATAAGAGTCGTCAAATTCTGGACGTGCTTCCTCGACGACGTGCATCCACCTGACGGCGGGAACTCTCTTTGGGATATATCGTGGTTTGTTTACCCGAAACTATCGTCCCAGGCCGCGTCGCCGGGAGATCCGTCTCTGTCACTTCGTATACAGAGGACTTGGGGAAGGATGTTGGCATACGACGATAGGATAAGGGGAGATAGCAACGAAAGAGTGTCATATAATGACAGCTTATTTCGCACGGTGTACCTCGGATGTCGATGACCAGAGTGACCGATAGATAAATGAAGAACGGCGAAAGATGGGGGCGGAGGGAGGCAGAAGGTGAAAGACCGGATGAATCCCGAGTTCATCGAGTGATCGAATCGCCTACTTCCGCCGACTCGCCGGATCACTGGCAGTTTATTTCCGCCCGACGTGGAATCGAGAGTCGATAGGCTTGAGGGATGCGTTGTCCTAACGATGTGATTTATCGTCGTCTATGAAGCTTGACAGGTCCCCGTCATCATCAGTACACAGACAGCGGGACACCCACGTCGATTTCTAGCTTATCGCGCAACCGACGGCGATAAGCAGCTTACTGGAAGTCTGTCGAAGAGCAAACCGTTAGTGGCATTGCTGAAATAGCGCAAACAACGGAAGTCGCACAGCTTAAAGACAGGGTTGCGACGACTGCGTCGCTCGATCAGACACACGATGTATATAGATATGTACAAAGTCGGAGATCGAACATCTCTGACTCGAAATTCTCAGAATTTCTTTATATCTTCCTGTAACGTAAACCGAAAATTTTTAAAGAGAAATTGCTTTAAACATACATCCAGTGTTATTATCCAGTAACACGATACTTTTCGTATTCAACCAATTTGCTTATAATTGAACTGGGTTAATATTCTGTACGACCATTCATAACACGTGCGAATATTGCGGCCGTATGACGTTGTTAGTGAGTGCCAATTTAGCCATTGGTCGACGAACCAATTCACCAACCTGTCAAACTGTCAGTGTGGCGGGCACGCGACGTACGCGAATGTCCAACGAATCCATATACCGAACAACGCTTGACGTCGAGCGACGACAGACAATTTTTAGCTACGTCGAGGGGACTAATTAACTGAAATAAGTTGGAGTCATGGAAAATGAAATGTCGGAACTGTCCAGAAGTAATTAATTCCTTTTTAATACTTACCCTTTATTTCCAATGAAAATTCTAACAGCTAATGCTAATCTAATTGTTGACGAATCGCATGGGAAAGTAAGTAATAACAGCAAGAATATGCATTATTAAACAACAAGATTTATTATTCGTATATACAAACGTTTACATTTGACCATTTAATTAACCACGAAGCACAATAAAACATCCGTATAGACAAAACATTTACGCTCCTTCAAACATTCGCGGATAGTTCTTACAGAAAGGCTTCCGACGAGAGACAGAGATGATAGGAAGTCTTTTTTTTTACGGCGGAAAATTATTGTCTCTGTACACGCGCATATGATCGCGCCCTGGCGTCCCAAGTATCACGTTTTTTCTTAGAACGAAGCTAATGCATCTACTTCTTATAACTAGGTGAAAAACAAGAATAGGAATGTCGAGTCAATGTGTTGATCGGAAGGTGGGTCCTTAACGATATTTATTGTCTATTTACAAGCGTCGTATAATCGCGTACGACGGTTTGGCGAGCATCGGAGAGTACTGACCCGAATAGCCGGGTGCAAAGACGTTATACCTCCGTCTATATACAACTTTCCTGTACACGCAGACTCCTCGTGTAGATATCATGAGTGCGATGCACCGGCAAGGTGCTGGGCCGTATTGGGCTCAGGCTCTTCTCGCTCTTCTCCGCGTAGCCATTCGGATAGACCCAGGAGTCCTTGGCATGAAGCACCGACGAAGGCGACGGATAATCGAGGTCCTCGAGGCACCTGAAATCCTTGGCTCTCTCGGACGGCTTGCTGGACGCATAACCCGGCTCGAAGATATCCGGTCGTCTCTCGACAGTCTTGCTCGGTATCACATCCGGATCGTCATCCGGCACGTCGTCCACGTTTATCTGCTCCTTCAAGTCGTCCCGGTGAGCCTCGTTCGTCGCCGCCGGCGCTGCCGGTCGATCTTCCTTACTCTCATACTGCATCGGCTCCGCCGCCTGTGCCTTCGTCGTCTGCATCGGATGATTTCGACGGTACAGGGTCAGCGTTATCCCGACGATCAGAATGCAAATGGCAGTTATACCGCCAGCGAAGCACGCCACCAGGAGGCTGTAATCGGTCGTCTCGTCCGAGATCCCACGACCTGCGAAACAGGCGTAAAAAAAAATCATGCGCGTGGAAGGGTTCGTTGTATTCTTCTAAAAATAATGAGCTCTTCGATCTTAAAATATAATATTGTTGGATTGTATATTAATAGCGTGACCTATTTTTAAAAATAATAAATAAGATAGATAAATTCTCGAAGCTATAATAGATTCCAAGCAAGATTTAAATGTAAAAGAATTGGAGTAATTTGAAAGAGACTGGATTTCTCCCTCTCGATAAAATGTTCGATATCTGCACGGAAAGAAAGAATTTTGCTGCCGTGGCAAAACCATCGCTGCTGCTGCTGCACATTCGATGTGAGAGTGACCAATTTTACTAACCAATTATTCGATATTGCAGTAAAATCTGTGTTTTGTTAATAAAATAAAAAAGGTCTTGTTGCTTGCATGTGTATGCGAGTAAATTTGTTCGCGGAAAACAAATTTGTTGTTAAAGGAAATATAATTTGTGATCAAAATAGCCAGAATAGTCTGCTTCAAATAAATACATTTTGCTATTAATATGTATTTAATAATTTCGTGTTCTACGCTCGATGTAATAATTAACAAATATGGACATTAACATTGTGATACTGCAAGGAGTATTTTATCGATCGTTAATTAAATTTCTATGCTATTTAGAATGCTGTTGCTATCGATTTGATATCGATCGATAAATTTTACGTAAAAAGAACACAAATAACCTAATAAATAACTAATTAAAAAACAAATAAGTACAATATCAAATTTAATCCTGAAATAATATAAAATATATAGTCCAATTATGCATGTCACCTTATATCTTAAATAAAATATATAGTAACGCACTAATTGTTTAAAAATTCACTTATTACGTTTTTTGATCATTCGGCAGTTCATAGTGATATATAACGAAAATTTCAAAAACTTGTCCTAGCTTTTAACATGATTGAACTTTCTAATGATTACTAAAAGCAATTTAGCGCAATGACTTCGCTCGCTTAAAATTTATATACTAATGAAATTTATATACTAAAAGTATATGCTTTATTAGCTCCGATGATGACAATACTTGCGAGATGAACACGAGCGCGCACGTTATTGATCCATATGAATGTCAAGTTAGTTTTGGACCATTAACAATGTGCATACAATTCAATAATTAAGCGGCAATCAGCCATATCGGATTAATGCGAAACGAGATTTAGCGTCTTCTTGTTGGATTTCAGCAAATCGATTTCCATTAAACGACAAATTTCGTATCGGCTATTCGTAAGAAACGTTTTATCCGCGCGCGCGCACGCGGTTCATTACAGCTCTTTAACATTATATAAGACGAAAATTTATACGATAGGAAGTGTACAAATTTCAAGAGATACATCCGATAATAATGTCTATCAACTCTGTTCTCAGTATCTCGAATGCAAGGAAATTAGTAGAATATAACGTTTCCTTTATGTCTATTCATTATGAATTCGTAATTTATTAACTTGGAATATCGCGATATCCAATTTTGTCGGTTACACTCATTGGATAATAGCCGTCCGTTGCGCGCAAAACGTGCGATTTCCTAACATATATCCATATATTCTTGACTAGCAAAGAACATTCGTCCTCATCAAGATGAACATCCGAACTGATGGCGACATCAACAGTAGCGTCCGGCAGCGTTGTTCGTCCCAACGTGTCCGGTAAACGAGATTCGCTTTTTCCGTGTACTTATTGGATCACGAAGGAAACGCAGGCAGCTTTCGGAAGCAAAGATTAAGAGGAAAGTGGAGAATCGGGTCCGCGGACGGAGATGGCCAGGCTCTTTAGAATTCAGAAAACGCCTTGGTTCGTTAGCCAACGAACGATCTTCTCTTTTGTGTGTGCGCGTGTATGTGTGTTCATGTATGTATGTACATGTATAGCCATATGCATATACACTGTGACGCGCATACACGCTCGTAAACATACAATCAAGAAAGGCGCGAATGTGATCATCTGATTGTGAATCTGTCATCTCGGGATCTCGAAAGCTCCTTTGTCTCCCCTTACGCGTTCCTCCATTGCTATATCGTTAAGAGGCAGTATTTGCCACACCAGCGAAGGTGGAAGCTACTTGGACGGGAGCCTAGCGTAATGTCTGAGAACGTTTGAGGGGCTTTGGTACGTTTCCCGATACGCGATAGTGGTGGTGGTACGCAGCGAGGATTCTGGATGAGCTTTGCTGGTCGCGGGATGTGCGCGTGCACACGCATGCGTGTACACACGCACGTGAGACGCCGATATATACGGTTGCCACACGTTTGCGTTACCACGGCGGAATCGTGCGCGAGCCAACATGAATAACCCATGAGGATGGAAATTAAAGACGATAAATGCAGCTGAAATGAGACGGTAGCGAGGAAAGGGACTTGGGCTTTATGGGATTTTAATTCAAGGTCCGCATGGCACAGCGTAATACTAGGGAGTCCTCGCGGTACGGTCACATTTTCTCAAAAGCAGCACCGAAATTCGCATAATTATATTGGGAAGTTTTGACGGTAGTTATAGATTAGTAATGTTAATGCGCGCTTTACCGTCGATGTAGATTAATATTTGATCAATCCGGCATGTCTCGTGCTTGATTACAGAAATGTCTTCAATTCCGACTACCGAATTCGATAAATAGATTGAATCCATGTCAGAATTTGAAAGTATCTATCATCAAGATCGATAATTGAACTAGTGAAACGTTTATTAAATATTCTAGTATTATCAAGAGAATAAAATGTATTACTCTGGCTACTATTCTATCGCGCAACGGTAACGAAAAGGTCAATATATATATATATATATATATATATATATATATATATATATATATAAAACTGTGCAGCAGCTTAAATTTATGAAGCTGTAATAAGCGAGCAAGGAAAGATACATAGTAGAATTATAAAATAGAATCGTAAATAAAACTGTAAATAGAACTATAAAACAGAGTTGAAAAGTTAAAAAGAAGGTCTGTAGATAAATGATGCAAGACACGTCAAAAGCAAGTATTTTTTATCTAGCATTAAAAATATTTTAAGATCTACATACGCATACAATTTCGAAAACAAACATTTACGATGTGCTGAAGTATTACTAAATTCCATTATGCAATTCAATTCAATTACGAATCGCAATTCAATGTTTTAAAATTCTTTTACACTACGGTCGTTAGCGCTTTATTAACTCACCTCGTTATTATTTGGCCTCCAACGTTAAGATATTACGTAATGAAGATAGGAGAGCTAATCACGACGGAAAAACACTATCGACGTAATACAATCTACATACATTAAGACCGATAATAATAAATGGAAATTACACATGGGAAAGATACAGCGAAGGTATTTCCAAGAATAAACTCTCTCGAGACATTCCGCAATCTCGAGCACAGCTTCATCAGGCTTGTGAATTTTGTCGGTGAAGGTTTATTCGTATTATCGTGTGGCGAACATTCGTTTAATCAGCTCGATCGTTTTAAGTAAATATCGAAATATGTAAAGCGCGCGCGCTGGTCTATATAAACGTACCGTTCAGACGAGATCGCGGATATGAGATCGTTACTCTGGAATAATAATATCGTTAGAATCTTAAGCAGGTCTTAAAAAAAAAATAGTAAAACTCACCAGTGGTGTACATTGCTACTCCTTTCAATGTGACCGGTTCCAAAACAACGGGGTCGCTTCGACCTTTTGCGTTGACGGCATAAAGGTGAAGCCTATAATTCCGTCCCGGTTCTAAACCAGGGACTTCGAAAACTGGACCGGATGAGCCGGATCTATCGGTGTGATTCAGGTAGATGGTATTGACATGATAAACGTTCTCCTCGCTGTAGACCTCTAGCTCGTAATTAGTCAAGGGCAAACCACCGTCGAATCCCTCGGAGCACCTGACGATCAGCCAGTCTGCGTCCCTCGAGTCGGTGGCTTTAAAGTCTTCGTGACCTGTTTCACACGGACACACACATAGCGAGGTGGTTAAGCTCGCTCCCGGAGGAAGAAAAACACTCGGACTCGCTAGACCTAATTGCCGGCGTGAGCATCGTCGCGGCAAAGTACACTCGATAGCGTCGATTAGGGGTTTCAGACCGAATTAATTGGATAATAGTCTTAGACTTGCATAATAAACATATACCGGGAAATTGTAATTAGACGTACTGATCGAGAAATACTATTCTTAAATAACTATAAATCTTCAGTCATGATCATAAATCTATACGAATATGAAAGGCGATTTTTAAAATAAGTTATGTTTAAACGCTGCAATGTTTACTAAAATCCATATACAATGTCTTAGTTTAGTTAAAAATCGGAATGGATAAAATATTTTTTAACTTTTCATTCTTCTCTCTGAAAAATTTTTTAAAAATATTAAACACTCTCTGAAATTTAAATAATGGTTTTTCATGAATTATTTAATCGGAATTAGGGGAAAGACGATCCTATTTTTTCGAAAGTATTGATGATCGGTAAAGAATTAATTTCACGAGCGTTTTCACGGTTATCGCATCTTTCGAGAGAAACAAGGAAACAAACTGTTGAACGCAACAAGGGCATCGACCATAAGATGTCAACCACGATGATGGCCTGATGTAATAGCGCAGTTAGCAGGTCGTTGCGAGGGTTCCCGAGAACCCTCCTAGCTCGCTTACCCATTCGGTACGCGTAGGGTCCAGTGGACTGGAGGGCTGTACAATTCTGCAAGGGGTAGGGCTTCCCGGCGACGATGATCTGAAAGAGACAGGGCGTCCTCTGCACCCCTATCCGATTTCTCGCCCAGCAGGCGACCGTGCCATAGTCCATGTCGTTCTCCGGTGTGTAATTCAGTCTGGAGCCGTGCCAGTGGTTCGTGATCAGACTGAGCGGTTTGACCTGCGCGTATTTCGTGGCTGGCACGCTCATCAACTCCCCAGAGTTGTTGAACGTCCAGTGGAAGGTCGTGGGCGGCGGTTTCGACTGTACGCCGCAGACCAGCGAGATCGTTTCGTGCTTCAAGGCGCCGACCACTTGGGTGGAAGAACCGTCCTTGCAGATCGGTGCGTCTGAAAATACGAGGGCGCCGGCTGGTAGATTCAATTTATCGCGGCGCACGCTCTCGCACTCGTGAACGTCACGGTGAGAAAAATAAGGACCAACCGTCGACGGTTTTCGATTTCCATTCCTTATAGCAAGCCGATAATTGACGCTTTTATGTAAACGCGATTTACTAGCACCCGACTCAATATATCGACAATGTTATGATAAGAAAGTGAATATATTAATAAAATTAGAATAATAATGTCGTTATATCAGAAGAACTCGAGATGATGAATTAAAAATACTTCTACTGAATTCTCAGTATCAGTTACGGATCGATTCGAATATGAAAGAAATGTACTTACACATCACTTCCAGGGTTACCGGTCGACTGGCGGATTTCCCTTCGACATTGGCTGCCATGCAAGAATATTCCCCGGCGGAGCTTTTCGTCACGCTTTGCAATACTAAGGAACGCCCACCGGGAAGAATAATCCCCGCGGTGGCGTTCTGGTGCAATTCCTTGCCGTCTTTGAACCAAAGTAGCTTGTAAGACCTTGGATTGGCTCGTACGTCGCACTCAAAGTAGACGTCGTCGCCCTCGTTTATATCGTTCGCCTTCAAACTGGAACCCAACTTAATACTCACCACCGGTGCGTCTGAAAGCATTGGTAGCGAGAACTATCTCTCATTTTCTTATAATTTCATACGCGATCGCAATTAGAAAATTGCTGTTGAAAGAAAGAAGAAACATGAAACGTATCAAGATTTAAAATATTAATTTTAAGTCAAATTTTAGACACTAACAGAAGTTCTATGAGTTTAAAGTCATGTGGATGAAAAAAATAACTTACAATACACCAATAAATGCCATTTGTCCTCCAAGGCACTATTAGGCACCACGGGATTTTCTGCCCTGCATGTCAGAAATTTTCCATCGTCCTCGATAGTCGGCACGTAGCTTAGTACACTTCTCGTAACGTTCGGATTATCTGCGAACTACGAAGAACTCAGAATCCATGCCATAACGACGTAGAAGCAAAGTCCTGTACATCGAAAATGATAATCGTCCGTTCGTGGAAGATATACTCACATTTCTAGCCATATGTTTGACTTGATGAGTCCCTTTCCACCAAGTGATTACCGCCTCCGGTCTAGAACCCGAACTGACACACTCGATCTCGTAAGTTCTTAATGCCGACAAATGAAATCGCTTATTCGTAATGTTGACCACGAGCGGCTTCACTACGGTGAAGAATTATCCGATAATGAGTTTGATATAAAATATTCATCATAATATTTTAATTTTCTACTCTACTACATTATGCATTGCATCAGTTTATTAATTTTAATAATAAATTTTTGGTGCAATTAGTGCAATGAGAACTAAATTAATTAAAATAATTAATTAAAATAAACACAAAATAATTAAAAATAAACATATTATTATACAAAGTTTTTTTTATACACAGTATTTTTTTTTTATTAAATTCAATATAAAAATAATAAGGTAAGAAATTATTTTAAAAATTACTGCAATTCGTTTTTCTACAGATTTCATCCAATAAATGAATCGAATATTTTGATTACACTCACGGTTCACATCCAGTATAACCTCAGAGGTCAGGGGCGTCATAAGTTGAGTATTGTTCGCCTTGCAAATTAACCTCGTCCTCAGGAAGTTTCTGGTGACTCTCCGAATATCCAGTCGATTTATCGTTATATCATCGTGCTCTTGCGTATATGTATCATCCAAGACTTGGTCGTTGATGTACCACATGACCCTCGGTGGAGGTAAACCTCCGATCACCTCGCACAACAGGGACATTTCGCTTCCCTCGTTAAACGGTTGTAGTATTTTAGCCAAATTCCTAGCGCCAGTATATATCACTGGCTTTTTTGGAGGCACTGTCAGCAAAATGAATTCCAATCATAGGAACTTATTTCCGTGACATCGGCACATATTACGTGTCCGTTATATCAAATTATATGCGCTATTTCCTTTGTTATCATTTCATAATAAGATCGATTTCATTAATATATGTGTGGATACATTAATATATGTCGTAATATATCGTAGTATGGTCTCCACACTACGATAATAATAATAATTGAAATTGTTTCAATGGCTCTTGATAGTCAGAAATTGAATCGAATTAAAATATCTGAAGCTGCGTAGCCAGGCAATGTTATCAAATTTCCGTATCGCGAAATGGTTCTTGTAGCGAATAACACCCGCGAAATGAAAATCAAGACATAACGGCCTAATCTTTGATTCTTTTTTTCTGCAAAAGTATGCCAATAACCTGAGATTAACACCTGTTGGGTATTATGATATTGAATTAATTGATTGAAAATATTGCTAAAACGATCTTATAACTAAAACGCACCAAATCACAACGATCCAAATCACAATATTTATTCCTGTTGGAACTGATCCAACTGCATCTCCCGACTTCGTGACTTCATTTCGTCTCATAGCTTTATTTCCACATGACTATCCAATATTCGTTGCCCGCGGAAGGTTGAGATTGAACGAATCGAACTATCTCTTCGATTTACTACTGTTTTCCGCGGTTACGCATCGCTCGCGTAAATTTCACCAACGGATATAATATAAAACGAATAAATCACGAATGAATGGAGATAACAGCCCATATGCGCCGTCTGATTAAAATCCCATGAAGCACATTCTGTCCACCAATGTCACTCGATAAGCCACAATTTTGCATCATAAAATGTCATATTCCGACGTAATAACAGATACGTAATTGAAATAATAATGAAAAATTAATCCTATAAGAGAGCTTCCAGAGTTGATCCAGAGAGATCTTTTGTTTTTACATTATATGTAATTTTGTTTGCTTTTTTAAATTATTAATTAATTGTACTTTATTATGTTTGTATAAAATATGTTTTATATCAAAATTTTTTTAGAAGTATAGCGGATATAAATACTGTCTTTTATATTTCATTCACAATATTCATGCACAGTATTCATGCACAGTATTCATTAGAATTGCTTTCTATTTGCACACAAATGAAATTGAGTCTGAAGTGAGCTGAGTATTTTATTCTCAGATTAATGGCATCATTATTTATTTAGTTTGGTAAAAAGTTATCACAAACAACATAGATCCGAACCTGACTTTTAAAATGAGTTTACGAGACTCATTAAAGCACTACGATTTCGATCTTGTGCAGATTATAGGTAAAAAAATCAATTAAATCTCACTTGTCAAAATGTAAAAGAAACGTGCATTCAATTACGAATTACGAATTATCTGAGAATCGGTAAATGAAAAGCAATTATTGTATTACAATCAATGTTTCATTTAATTATAATGATTATTCTCAATTTTTTAATTTAATTTTTTTAAATTATTTTTATATAATTCTAAATTATATATACTTAGGAAATTTTCTATTTGTATAAAGATTTCAATTTACATGGAGAGAACGATTTTGCTGAAGTATCTAA
>Ga0157363_1003910_pt1 | contig 13626 bp, 14 predicted proteins | sample AttsexASBM1_FD_111477 | JGI IMG/M metagenome (GOLD analysis project Ga0157363, IMG submission 111477) | Fungus gardens microbial communities from leaf cutter ant in Ribeirão Preto, State of São Paulo, Brazil - Atta sexdens ASBM1 | ecosystem: Host-associated > Fungi > Mycelium > Unclassified ...
AAATTATGCTAAATTTTGGTCCATTTTTTTGCGGGTGAATGTAACTTCGGAAACTGAAAATTCGATATAGAATGAATCTCCTCAATTCATCCATCTTTTATAGTATGATGTTATGATATCGATCGATATATTCCGATATATTCCGCATAAACTTTGTTCTTCCGAGATGAGCGCGAATTTCGCGTACGCGCAAATCTCGAGAAATCATCTCTTCTGGTCAGCTCATTTATATACATGTTACATCTACGCGATAACTCGTTTATAAAGTAACAAGAGACATATGTCATGAATTTTCTTCAGATTTCTACGAGACTTACAATTAGTCTCAACTGTCTTAAAAATAACTGCGAGAATAATTCTAAGCAAGTCTTTGTCTCTCTCTTATTAAAGTAAAGGGAAAAAGAAGAATATTCGCGCGTCGCATGGTTTCTTCGCTTTTTTTTCCGGTGTGATCGGAAGGTTGCTCGATCAGAACGATTATTAACTGTTTAGGATGGAAGCATAGAATTTTGTATAATATATAATATTTAGATAATGTATAATGTATAAAGTATGAAAAAATGAACCAATCAAAATCTTTCATTTTGTTCCTTTTCACGAAATAAAAGATTCTAAACAAAAGATTGATTGATTTTCTTATACTTTGTACGTTATACGTTATATCAAAATCTGTGCTTCTGTCTTTAAGATCTATCCAGAAATAAATTTGTCTAGTTGCATAAACATATACATAAAGGAAAAATATCCAATCGTATTTCTATTGTGTAAATGCGATTGGATGTTTTTTATGCATACATTTATGCTATGTAAATTTGCCTGGATAGACTCTTAAGAACGAAGCACAGATTTTTGCATAATGCATAAGAGAATCAATTAGATTTTTTTTAATGAAATGAAAGATTCTGATTGGTTGATTTTTTGCTGTATGTATTATGCAAAGCTCTGCTGTATTATGCAAAACTCTGTGCTTCGCTGTGCCTTTACTCTTCTTGGCAGAAATTAATGTAAGCGTACTCGATTAACGATCAGTCTCACGTTACGGGAGAGATCTTTGAAAAGAAACCGAATTTCCGACGAGAGGCTAATTTTCTCAATTGCTCTATATGCTACACGATTCTCGATTTTGTCTGTGGACACACTACGACTCTTTGCACATGGTATTTTATAATCGTTAGCGTATTTTACGATCACATCGATAAATGTCGTTTCTCAAAGAGCAGTTATTTACATAGTTAAGGCGCTAGCCGCTTCTTATTCGGATAATCGATTCGTAAATACTATTTGTTATAACGCACAATTACGTTCAGAACAGAGAAAGGAGCACACATAATCCTTCTCTCTATCTTCTCAAATTTTCGTTTTTTTTTTTCACGATGTCCTTAATACTATATTTCTAATAAAGTTGGCACTATTCGAAAAGTGGAAAGCCGGTTTGAATTGCATGGAGTGAGATCGAATCGCAGCACTTTCGTGTATTTCAAACCAAAAGGAATTTGAGAATCAATTTTTGATTGTGTGTCAAAATTATTCAATTTCATTTCGAATAAATACCTATGATTAGCTTCGAATTAATTGACCTATTTCTTACGGGGATAACGTGTAACGCTGCGACCGTTGCAGTGTTTTTATTAAAATCTTTTAAAACACAATACTCAATTACGCGAATATAATCTGTCATTCCTATAATCATACATAGAGTAGCTCGTTAATAAAGATCGCACTAGTGAAGCGGAGGTACTCGTATGGAAGTTGGCGTTCACCCTGTATATCTGTAATTGGTCGTCGCGAAAGTAATGGATCGGTCAATCAGACTTTTTTTTTATCGTAATTACGTTTCGTACGTTTCGTACGGTAAGACAGTGTAATTGTAATTCGATGATAGAAAGAATAAATGCTATCAAAAAACGTACAGTTAATCATCGAATGCTTCCGTTACTTATTGATTGCTTAATTGTGTATATCGTCGTTAGGATTTGGTGTTTTTTTTTTCTCTCGAAATTCGACGTTATACAATATCATATGTGGCACATACAGGGTTATATACGAAGGCCATATTTTGTGTATAATAACGGCAGTATTTGGCGCAACGCAGATCAATTATCGAGACGCCTCTTCGACACAAATGGACCTAAAAATCTCTTTTTCCATCACTCATCCATCTCCATTCAAAATTGAATTGTCCTTCACATTAAAATTTCCCCCAACGGATGGTTTTGAGAATAAGATTTGTTGTCTCTTTCTAAATAATGTTAAATCGTCCGGCGAAGATACCAAGTCGAACCAGCGAATCTCGATCATACATGTATAGTGAATTCTTGTCTTTCTTGCTCCTTTCTTTGCTGATATCTGCAACAAATGATTACGTTTATGTTCTTAAAATCAATTTAAATCAATTCTCTCTTTTTTTTTTTCTTATTAATTTTTAAATATCTCGTATTTCGAAAACAATTATATATAATAATTTTCTGAAAATACTTAAATCAATGATATCTAAAATTTATTTAAAAAATTTCTTTCCTCGTCTTGAATATTTGATATTCAACTACCTCGATAATTAAAAGTTTTATTAAATTATATTTATCTTGGTATTATTATTATTACATGTGAAAAAGAAACATATTATTTATACACATTATATGAAAAACATCAATATCCAAACAGTCATATATTCTTCCTCAGATTCTATTGTGTAGTACAGTAGTCGCCAAGATAATCTATAGATATACAAATAAATAAATTTCCGAAGATTAGACCGATCTCAGCTATTTAGTACTGGGCATGCTTGTTTACGGATACTCATGCCGATACCTAGCGAGCATAGATTCGACGGCCTCAATCGGAAGTCTGCCCAAACTGCCGCCATGACGAGTTCCGGCTGATAAACCTTGCCATTCGCGATCGCGTTCGCGATCACGATCACGGTCGCACTCCACGTCGCTCAATTCGCGACTGTCACTGAACCCGCTTGGCGGCAATAGCGTCATATCCTCTACCGAACTGTCAAACAAATCAGCGGATACATTTATCGAGTCAAAAGAAAAATTTTTCTTTAAAGCTTGTGACACCGTTGTCTGAATTTAAAAAAAAATTGATGAAACGCAACTCTAATTTAATTCGATTCATAATTAAATCTCTTATTCATAAGATAATATTTCATATAATGATGATTAATTTAATCTCATTATCAAAAACATCTTTAATGTTATCTAAATTAAATAATATTGAATATACAGGGTAATGCATGAAATGTCATATCATTTTATTATCTTTAAAATCATACTTCTAGAGTATTGATTTTTTTAATTACATTATCAAATTCTATATTTCGTGGAAATTCTGTTAAGTGGAATTACAAGTTGGACTTGGACGGAGGTGAAGGCGTATACTAGTTTATGAAATGCACACAACTACACGTGGATAGAAACGTCTCCGGGTTTCTATCATATTCTTTGTTCCCATGAAAAACAACACAACTTTCACTTTCTGCTCGCATTTTAAATCAACTGCCATTTCACAAACTGATGTGTGTGCTTTTTACCTCCGCCAAATTCTAATTTGTGATATCACATCTAACAGAATTTCCTTGAAGTACAGAATTTCACACAGTATAAAAAATCGATATTCCACCGGTTTAGTTTAATGAAATAATTAAATAATATAACATTTCATACGCCACGCTGTATGTAAATATATATACATAAATATGGGGAAAGATTGTACACATACATACATACATACATACATACATACATCTTTTATACGTATAAGGATAATTCGTCAGCATGTGAAGACTCAATTATATGTTTTAGAAAATACTTTTATCTTCTTTTATATAAAAGCAAGTATAGAATTCTTATCCTTTATCGTATAAAATATGAGGTTCTAGAATGAAGCGTAATAACGTGAAAAATCAATATATCATACATATGTATATTATATATATCACATTAACATATATTATAAGATATATGCATTTACGAAGTATATGTCACTTTTAATAATATCCATAAAATAAATATAAATATTTATCACTCGTAAAAAATTTCTGATTAATAAATGATTCGCGTCATTGCGCTTCTTTTTCGCATCGATGTGAAAATGATGAGAGGCTGATATCGAATAGTCAAGACTGAGTGCTATGTGGAAACAAACAAACCTTGGCTACCTGCGAGTAGACCGGCTCGGCTGTCGGCTTCGTCGTCTCGCGAGTGAGGGCGAGCCTTCGTTGTTAGATTCCGTACTCGATTCGACACCTCGCGAAAATACATCTGTAAGGGATCACATTATTGTATGGAGGTTTATTCTCGCACAATCAGTTTTCTTGATAATTCATTCTCTAGATTTCTTTTTATATCGATAATCAATATACACAATTGTAAAGGTAGAAATACATAATTGTACCTCTACAAGGCTTTACTGGCACTCTATAACTAGGCCCGGCGCATTCGCCGCAAGGGCTTCCGGATGTATCGCTCCCGGAACCTTGTCGACTCGATCGCAGCTTACTCTCGGCTTCCGCGATGCTCGGAAAATAGCGTTGCTTGTGCCACCTTGGTGTTTTCGACCTGCGCGTCAAAGAACACCAGAAAGAGGAAGAGAAGAGGAGGAAAATGAAGGCGCAAACGGAAAACGGATTGGTTTCACGAAAAGTCAGAAGTTAAGAAGCGACGGAAGAAGCCAGTTACCTTTCAAATTCCACGCTGGATCTCTCGTAATCGATAGTATTGATGTCCTCGTTCTCCAAATGACCAAAAGTCTTGAACTGCATCGTGTAATCGAGCGTCGCAGTTGTGACCGAACGGTTCTCTCTTCCGGGAACACTAAACGTAGCGTACGGACTTATTTCATACATTTCTGCGAAAAATAATAAAATATTAATAAAGCTGTATTTACGTTATGCCAATAATTCATCAACTTATGAATCGATATTCATACCAGAACCGTGATCAGCGGATTTGTGATTTTCTTGTTTCACGGGCGAACTAGTGTAAACCTGATGATTACGTCTGTTGTCTCGTTCAGCCGTCGATTTGAGTTGTACGGTCGACATACAACTGGACAAATGATGATGCTGTTGCTGATGTTGTTGTTGTGGAACCATTCCTAATCCAGCCTGCTGTTGCTGCTGTTGTCCTGGTAATATCTCACCTAAATAATTCGCTCTGTCGAAAAATAACATAAAAAAGTAATTAATAAGAACTGACGAGTGGTGAGTAGTAAATAAATGAAGTGAAATAGAATTTAAAAAATCGGGAAGTATTACGCTTTACCTGCCGTTACGTTTAAGCATGACATAACCCAGGATAACCGCGGAAACGACTAAAACGATTGCGCAGACGAGCGGTACGATGACATACAAAACTTTGTGATTAGGCACAGTCTTCTTGATATCGTCCTCCATTATTAAATCATTAGGTGGACCGATACTGACTCCGCTTAGTGTGGTCGTGGCAAATTCCATTTGAGCCTGAGTCGAGCCGGCGTCGTTGTGAGCCGTTAAACGTAAACTGTACCACGATGCCGTTTTTAAATCACGAATCACAACGTTATCAGTCGCTCTGCTGGCCACCAAAATCCACGGCTCTGTATTGATTCGCCTCCGATATTCGACGGTGTAATATTGAATGGGACATCCTCCATTAGGCCAAGATAATAAATTTAATTTCACCGATGTGCCATTTGCCGAAATAATATCTCTTTCTTTAGGCAATAGGGGCTCTGGAAAATAAATTAGAGGAAGTTTAATAGCCGTCATTTTAACAAAAAAATTTATATTAACCTTTCGATTCCTATGTTAATTTTTCTGCAAATATAAATTCCCAAGTGGGGAGACTTCAAAAATGTTCTGTATAATAGCAAGTCTATGATGTTAACAATTATATTAAAGTATAATAAATAAACATATTGGTATAGTATAATACAATGTCATTTATCTTTTATAAAATTTTATTCATAAGTCTAAAAAAAATATCAAAATCTCCTGACAGAATTACTCAGAAAAGGCAAGCAGTTCACCGCTTGGGAGTCGAAAGGTTAATCGACATTTGAACTCAATTCTAAGCAATCGTACACATAGCTAATTTTAATTGATCATAAAATATCTTATTTACCAGTGCCCTTCGTTGTTGCACTGATTAGTGGACTTGGATCACCAGTATCAACACGATTATGTGCTGTTAAGTGCGCTAAGTAGGAAGATCCACATTTTAATCCAGATAGCACGAATTCCGTTTGTTCAGGAGATAAGGCGATTTCTTCCCATCCGCCCTGATCCCTCTTGTAGCTTAACACATATCCTGGAAAAAAAATAGTTTATTAACAGCTACATATGTAATATACAATATTATTAATTTGCTTTCTCAATACCTTGTATCGTAGCGCCGCCATTGTCAGGATGATTCCAACGGAATCTGATACTGTTTGTTGTTGTATATTGCAATTCTAATGACGGTGCTCTGGGTGGCATTACTACGACTAATGAATATGTGATAGAATCGTCACCGAATAAGTTACTAGCCGAACAAGTGTAATTTCCTGCGACCGATTGCTCCAATCCTGAAAGATCGAAAATATTAGGTGTAATAAAAAGAAATCCATTATTTTTCCATTCAATTTCATGCAAAAATAATGGATTTCTTTTTATTATACCTAATATATCATGATAATAATTTATAGATATTAATTTTGATAATTATAGATAATTTATAGATGTTAATTTTGGATTAAAGTGTTTAAATTCGATATTGTGATTCTGTAAGTAGCGAGAAATAAATTAAAATACGTGAAATACCTCGTATATTAAGGTGTCCATCGGATGTAAGCTCATAGTGCCTGCCGGTGCTGATTTGACTGTTTCTGTATGTCCAAATTGGTCGTGGCGTAGGATTTCCGACCACTAAACACGACAGCGTGATCGATGATTTTACAGCTCTTCTTAATACTTGCGAGAACGACGCCACTCTAGCGGGAGCTACAGAATGAATTTAAAATTTAAGATATTAAGTAATAATTAAATAGGTCTAAATTCTGAAATCTTGGGATTTTCGAATATATGATTCGCAAGTACCTCTAGTATTCGTTGTTTGCGTAACTATAGTGGTTCGTTCTCCTTCTCCAAGACCGGTTGTTGCTGACACCCAGAACTCGTACAATTGCCTAAGAGTTTAGAAATCGGTTCATAAAATGCATTGTAAAAAAATTGCAATCATTGTAATACCTTTCCACTAGATCTCGTAATTCCATCGTAAGAGTATCTGTGGGCGATGACGGCGGTTCATGCATCGTGTGCGTGTTATGATTTTTAGAGCCAGTTTCTCTGCTATATACAGTGTATTTTGAGACATTTCCATTAGGTTGCAACGGCGGCAACCAGGAAACCAATATGCTTTCTGCTGTTAACGCTAATGCTTTAATACCAGCGGGTGGGCCTGGGACTGTAAAAAAGATAATAGATTGTTTATTTTACAATCTGGTATATAGTTTTTTTATCTGTTAAAATTGAATTAAACATCTCACCATCTTCTTCCGTCATGCAGAAGATTGGTGGACTCAATGCTCCATCACCCGCGCCTGTATAAGCCAATACTTTGATGGAATAATTTGTGTACTTATATAACGTGTGCAAATAAGTATCCATGCTGGAAGTTCTTTTAACTTCACCAACCGTTGATATATCCACTGCGATAAAAAATTAATTAATATCTAATAATGTATTATAAAGTGTCTTATAAGATTAATTTTTTGCGAACATTTATTTTCATCTGTGTTCTGAAAGCGAGTTACTCACTGTTATCAGTAGGTACCGGCCTATAATAGACTTTGTATCCTTGAATAATTCCGCCATGCTGATGAGGTGGAGGCGCACTCCAAGATACTTTGACGCTTTGAGAAGACAATGGGACGCATGTTACTTGAGTCGGTGGTGTTTCCGGTACTACGAATGCGAATAGAAATCGAAATATATATATATATTGTTGCTTTTTTTTCGTACGGATACAATTTCTCATTCTTACTATACCTCCTTCTTGTGTAGTACCCACGATGGGAGCACTTGCTGGCCCGCTGGCTATGCTGTTGAAGGCTCTGATTGAAATGTCATATTTCGTAAATTTTCTTAAACCAGTTAGCTGCACCTTTGTCGTCGCCCAACCATTTACGGTTAAACTTTTACTTTGATTGACACCCGAAGTCGATGACGAATGTTCTGACCACGTCACTATGTATCCTAGCAAATCTCCGTTGCAAGACTCTTTTGGAGGTGACTAAAAAATGAAAAGTACGTAAATATTATACTTTTAATTTTTTCGATTTTTTTTTATAGCACTGAGATATGATTCAGCTTGATAGAATATTAATGTTTATGTTTAATAAAAGTATTCTTAAGTTATCTCTGAATTGGCATTACTTACTTGCCAACTGACCATGAGCTCTCCAGGTCCGGCGGATTGCACCTTGATGTTTTGCGGTGGTTCGGTAGGTGCTATTACAGATAGCAATGTTATACAATACATCAAGGTTTCAGTCATACGATCGCATTGTCATATGAAGCATTTACCTTCCTCCTGAGTCTTTGCTACGACAGGTTCCGTAGGTCCGCTCGCGTCGATAGAGTTTATGGCGAATATTCTGAAGGTATAGGTGACAGCCGGATGAAGACCACCGACCAAAGCAACCTCTTGGTCATCCCCGGTGGTTTCGAAAGGAGATAAGCCTAGAATTGATATGAGTTATGGAAAGGGACGAAGAGCCGCGATATCGATCGGGGTGGACGAACCATTTTGAGTTGGATGTATAGAATTACCGCTACTCGAGCTTCCTGGAGTGTACGTGACATTGTGCGTTTTAACGGGATTCCAATCATCGGTCATACCGTGGCTTAGCGAGCGGTATTGTATCACGTAATTTCTTATAGGACTGTTTCCATCGAAGGCTCGCTTCCATAATAACCGTATTGATCGAGAACCGATCTCTATTACTTCAAGTCCGGCTGGAGGATCTGGCCTCTCTGTAAAACACAAACAAAGTTTAAAGTGTCTTTGTACTTTTTTACTTTACACGCCAATTGGATATTATTAATAAAAAATAATTTCACACAAAATTAAAAAAATTTAATGATAGAAACGTGTACTTTACCTTGGACTGCTAAATAAATCAAATGTTCGCTTCTGCCATAAGCGTTATCAGCGGTACATCTGTAAACTCCGGAATCTTGCCGATCACTATTTGCGACAGATAATTGGGACTTCAAGCCGTTATCAGTCTTTATTTGACCGATACTTAGTCTGTGATTGCTCATATCCAATCGATCACTATTGTGCATCCATTGCACCTCTATAGGATTATCACCAATCACAGTGCAATCAATAGTTACGGATTCTCCACGGCGAATTGTTACATTTTTACTCTGAAATTCGAATCTCGCCGGTTCTATAAAGATACAAATTATTATTACAAATTTTAATTTGCTGCTTATTTAGCATGCTTATAGTAATATATTTCCAAATATCATATAATTGAAACAAGATTACTGGATAAAAATAAATCGATCGGTGTTCAGAGATTTTAAGAAAAGAAATAATATAAAAAATAATAAAATATTATTTTTATTTAATAACAAAAATAATATTTTATTATTTTTTTATATTTCTTTTTATATTCTACAATTATATAATTATATAATTTTTTTAAATTACATAATTTTATTTCTAACCATATTTTTAAATTTATATTTAAAAAAAATATATAAATCCATAAAATATCGAATTGATATTTATTGGATTTTTTGCAATGTATTCAGATTTTTAGGTTTTGTATTGTTCTTCATCGTTTATTAGTCTATAATTTGAACATGAATCATATTCTTACCATGCACCGACACATATATCACTTTGCTTAATCCGGATCCGATGCCATTGTTAGCCCTACATAGATAGTAACCCTCATCCTGCGGACCGGCGGAAGCCGTCCACAAAGACCCATTAGGCAATATCGTGAGTCTACCATCCGAACCATCGACTAGCGGCTGATAGTCGTTGGACGTTCTGCCTCTGGCACGTAGCCACGTAATACGCGGCGGTGGAAAACCTTTGGCTTCGCAATGGACATTTAACGGATTGCCCAAAAGAGTCGCCACGTCTAACGGTTCGAATATCCATTGAGGAGGTACTTTTACCAAAAGTTCGGCCGTATGGTTCACCTTTGCGGCACTATTCGTGGCTACGCAAGTGTATTTGCCGCTGTGCCGCGACGACAGTTCCTTGAAGACGAGGAGGCTAAAAAACTCAGCTCCTCGCTCTTCGATCTATTCGGTAAAAATACGATCATAACAGGAATGATTATATGGAATGTATAATATATTGCGCTATTTTTATTATGCTAATGAGATAGAAAAGATACATAATCTCTGAATCAGTAACACAAAAATTTGAGATATGAAAGATATTCTTTCCTGTATATTGTAAAACCATATAAAATCTCTGTTTTTTCACATACTGTTTTTTAAATTTTATTTTACTGAATTTCCATTTGTTTGAAGAACATTATTCACAAAGACTGAATGTCTTCCACAAGAATTTTATTTCTAAAAAAAATATGTATTTTTGTTTTTAAGAGATGAAACTTTCGAAGAAAAATAGGTACGAAAAGATTAAAAATTAGTTTTTATAGATAAAATATGTGCATAGTTCTAAAATGAAGTTGCACTTTGCATTACTTTTTTATCTTTCATCGTCGGAGACACAGAAAATAGAGAGAAGAAAGAAATTAGAGAGTGTAGAGAAAAAATATCGAACATTCTTCGTATAGAATTGAACTTCATAAAGTGAAATAATGCTTACGCGAAGGGAAGAAGGTAGTGGCTCGCCATCTTTCAACCAAGAAATGTAGATTGGAAGATCGCCCGACGTCACGCTACAAGTCACTTGAGCACGACTTCCTTCTTGTGAATTTGCGGGAAAGCTGAAGGGACTCATTACTGGAGGACCTGTAAAATACGCACAAACGGAAGAGTTACGTTTGCTATATTATATCTATTACATCCAAACTCTGAGATTCCTTTTTGTTTTGGGAGATATGGCAAAGTTAAGTAGGGCATGAAAAGACGTCATAGATACCCTCTTGCAGGTTAGTGTTCTGAGACGCGTGGTACGATTCAAACACAAGTCTTCAGTGGATCAATGTCCTAAAAGGACATTTTTCGTAAAACCCCTTTATGAATACACTCGTCGATCTTTTATTTTTAATCTTTTAATTTTAAATAAAGGAACTTAATTATTTAAAAGTAAATTTTATATTATAATTTTAAATAATGGAGAATTGAAAGAGAAATTTCTTTAAATAAAAAAAAATTATTTATGTATTGTATAAATTTTGCAAATAATTTTTTTGAAAGCATAATAATAATGATAACGTAATTTTGAAGTGAATGCATATATACGCGTGGATGTATGTTACATTCGAAAGGATATCAATTAGAATTTTGTTGAGAAAATGTTCTAATCTTTAACTTTTGCTTGGATATTACAATTTCATTAGGTATATAATAAAAAAATCTATTAAACATTAACTTAATTTCTACATTAACCTAATTTCTAAAAAATGTATTAAATTTTAATAAATATTTATTTAAATGGTACTAACTAAATATTTAGTAACACATATTTATTTGATATAAAAATTATTAATTTGATTTAATTACTATTTCTTTTTATTAAGTAAATATATAATTATTGTAAGTAAATGTTTCGTTAGCACTATTTAAAAAAATATGTATTAAGATATTTAGTAAATTTTTTTTCAGTGTATTTGTTATGCTATTACTATTCTTACTTTCACTTACTATTAACAGTTAGTAATATATCTCTGTTGGCGGTCTCCCCAGAACTTGCTCGAACTATACATGTGTAAGTCCCGGCATCATTCGGATCTACCGTGAGGATTGTAAGATGACCCTCACTGTCGACCCGCTGCCTGATGTCAAAGGGCAATTCGGCACCACCTCGGGTCCATCCGACCGATGTGATCGGATATCCTGAGTAAGGACACGCTATTGTAATGTCGACACCGGCGATGGCGCGAACTGGGCCGATCGATCGGATGTACGGTGGTCCTAAAAGTAGTTTCTTATTATAAGGTTGTCTCAATTTGAACTCTCTTCCACAATTTAAATCAATTGTAGCGCTTCGAGACTTTCATTCCATTTAAAGTTTCTATGCTATACAGTATTGTTTTCTTCGATAGTTGTTGCTGTTTAATTCTGGATAACTTTAATAAATCTGTTTAGCACACTTGCGATATTGTGGAAATACATATTTAGCTGAGCTCATTCGTGAGAAGTGTCTTATTTAAAAATTATTTCACATTCTAATATGTGATTATATTTATATGTGTCATATGAAATTATTATCTGCATGTCGTACCGTAAATATTCAATCTAGCTTTATGTTCGACGATCGCTAGAGTGTTGGACGCTACACATGCGTACAAGCCACCATCCTCGGCTCCCGCCGATGAAATGTTTAAGTGACTGATCACGTCACCCGATTGATCCACATATTGGCCTATCGCGTATCTACGCGCATAGTTCCTGATTAGAAGATAGAGCGATATAATGCTGATATATCAGAACATAGGTACGATCTACCTGTGCCCAGTTGCAATCTGGCTTAATGGTTCACCATCGAGTAGCCAGGTAAAGGATGGTGTCGGTGAACCGGTAGCAGAACATCGTAGAGATACCGGTGGGCCTGGTCGTAACGCCTGCTCGATAAACGTGTACTGCAGTTCCGGAATCGTATCTAAAAAAAATTTTCAAATATCCATTTTTTTAAACAAGAATGAACCAGTTTTTTAAATTTATATATAAGAGGGAAAGCACTATAAATTAGTGATGTAATAATAGATAGAAACGGCCAAAAGTACAGATATTAAAAACGGCGCATGAGATGCGCTCGCTCACCTCCGAGTTTGAGTTCGGCAGTAGCCTGAGCATTTTCCTTGTCGCTCCTCACCAAACATTGATACATCCCTTTGTCCCTGCGACCAACAGAGCCTATTACGAGCACCAAGGGAGCTAACAATCTGATCCTTGTATCCTGCGCGGTCAATACTGGCACACCGTCATGTAGCCACTCAACGCTCTCAACCGGATATCCTTCGACCGTGCAGTTCATCGTAGCGGTCTCGCCGGAATTAATGACCTGCGAATGACGACAAGCGAATCCATTTGAATCTCGCAGTCGGACTAATTCGCGTTTATCTGCACGATTTTTAAGTGTGCAATAAAACTAATGCTCTCGAGAGACTAGTTTTTGTTAAATTAATAATGCATATTTTTATATTTGACATTTTATATTAAATGTGATAAATTAATGGCTTAATTATCATTTAATAATTGTTTTATTAAATATTAATTTTATATAATTTGGAGGAAAAAAAAGAGAGAAAGAAAATTGCTAATTAATCAGTAGACGCAATTATCAAATATAGTTAGTCCAATCGTATTTGTAGTTTAATTCAGTTTTTCATTATATTATAATAAAAATAGAATATCATATGATATGTGAAGTGAATTCTTGATTCGTATTAATTGCTTTCTTAGTATAATATAGGATAAATAACTTTTACTAA
>Ga0157363_1003911_pt1 | contig 13623 bp, 8 predicted proteins | sample AttsexASBM1_FD_111477 | JGI IMG/M metagenome (GOLD analysis project Ga0157363, IMG submission 111477) | Fungus gardens microbial communities from leaf cutter ant in Ribeirão Preto, State of São Paulo, Brazil - Atta sexdens ASBM1 | ecosystem: Host-associated > Fungi > Mycelium > Unclassified ...
GAAACTAAAAAATGAAATGGTTTCTCGCATATAAATGCAGGGTCCGCAGAACCCTCATTATCATTAGATGCATCGCCTTCACGCCGCAGGAAATTAAATCCTGCTGCAAATAAAAATGTGAAATCGAAGATATTCATATGAAACCATTTCTGGGATGAATTATTAGAACAGAGATTAAATTCTTCGCGAGTAATTTGTTACAAGTATCAAGCAAGATAGTGTAAAAGAAAACATAGGTTTAAATCGGTAGAAGCACTTTCTAATTAAGTAATCATTAAATAATGTCTACTATTATTATTAATCAAAGATTTACAAGAGAGAAAAAACAAACTTTAGTAAAATATAAAAGTATTTTTAAATTAACACTTTTACTATCGCTATAAATTTTTGAAGTGCCGTGGAACCGTACTATATTTTATTATTTTTTTAATATAATATAATTTTAAGTAAATGTTTCACGTTAAAATATATTTTCCAATAAAATATGTTTTAAATAAATGTCCGACAAAATTGATAGAAGTCTCTAGAATAATTTTATATAAATCTATTAGAATAAATCTATTCGATACAAAATCAATGTAAAGTGTTCTCGGTTTATATACAGATAATAAGTAGAAAACGTATGTTAAATTATAAAATAATATTGAAATTGATACAGTGGTGCTCTTCATAATAATTCACACGAGTATTCCAATTGAATACACATAGCAGTTAAAATGTTATTGTATTTTTCAGGTTCGACATTAACTTACTACGAAGTATATAACTTTCAAATCGATGGTTAAATTATTATTCAGTTCTTATATATAATGCTAAATAATACTAAATAATAAAATTGACTTATGCATATATCAATTTAGGTATTTTATGTACAATAGAAAATGGTAACTTATTCAATCGGTGGCCATTAACGTAATACATGTAATCTAGCTGGACAATCCATTATCTGCTTGAGTAGAAGTACAGAGAGACAACTCTCCCGCGAAAAGGCGAAAGTTCTTTTCTAATCCTGAAATCGGATCGGAAGCCAGCAGATGTATAGTTAGGGGTTGCTCCGGAGCGCAAGGGAGGATAAGTAGAAGGCAGTGTCTGCTGACTGTAACGTAGGTGATTTCAGCAGAATTCATGGTTGCTTGATTACGAGTAATAAACCGAGCGTTAAGGCAAGATTTATGAGCATCTCCGGGCACCTATAGTCCCTGATCGCCACCCCGGGGCTCCATTTCGTTGTCCGTTCTTTCGCTGCTTGCGATCCGCACCACGGGATCTTACCCCCATTTGCCGACGGCTTTAAATGCAAATCGAAAGTGCACAAAATCTGTGAGAATTTTGAAAAATATCTTAATTTAGTCACTTCTAATCTGTAATATATTTCACGCTCCATGATAGTAAATTTAATTCAGATTGACGATAATGTAAAAGATTTTTTTTTATATTAAAGTGCTGGAAAAGAAACCAGTATTTTAATATCTTACATGAAAGAACGCATAAAAAAATTGATTTGAAAAAATAATTAGCTAATTAGAGCTTAATTAACCAATACATTTTAAAATACATGGATTTAATGTCGTGCGGTGTTTATATAATTTTTATTGTTTTGATATAAACATCGATATGATGAGAATTACATAAATCTCGCATAATATTAAATTTACATCCATATATCTTTTAGAAAATTGGAAAAGTATATATAATTTTCGAAACTTAGGCTTTGCAAGGATTTACCTTCGGTTTTTGTCCTCATCGTTCAATGGTGGACTCTATCAAGAGATCTTCCTAACACAGCGATAGCGATTATTCTTCGAGGCGATTATTCTTCATTGCAATATCTCTGACACCTAACGTTATTTAAGTCAAGAAACTGGTTATGTATATAACGTGCTCTCGTTAGTAATAAAGAAGAGACCGATATATTACCTAACCACCTTGTAAGAAGAATCTCGCAGCTCCTTCTCTCTCCCCATGAGAATTTCGGCGCGGATGAATTTTCTGACCGCGAAAATTAACTCGCACTATTTGTTTTATGCAAATGACTCGACACGCAATACTTCTTCGTCGAGAAGTACTGTCGTTAAACCGAGTATTCACTTACGGGGATAATAACCACTCGCCGAAGAAACTTGAGCCGAATATTTTTAGGTACCTCTCGGAATCGCGTAACGGCTTTCAAGTTCACTGGGTGGTTAAGAGCCGGAATGAACGGGTGAACAAGTGGAAATGCGATTTTGCGCCGGTAACACATACGCGCATGTAAATTATCGATTAATTCAGAAATAAAACTGTTTAACCGAGATGATGCACACACGTGGCTTTCGAGTTCGAGCTGTTCGAATTGCATTTTACATGGAGAATGATTGCGGGCGGGAGGAAACGTGAATGCATTTTTAGACAATCAATTACCACAAGGAAGTTCGTTCCCTTGGGTGGTCGTGAAATCACTGCTGATAAACGGTTGAATCCTTCGCGGTGAACAGAGTTTGCGCCTCTAGGGACGGATCTGTATGAAAGCTAACGAAGTTTATATTCCTTTCGAACCCTAAGTCTCTCACTAACAAGAGTTCAGTGAAATAAGTTTGCTCAGAGAGAGATACACACCGATTTCTTTTTAAATCATATATTCCGTATGGTAAAAAAAATCTTTTCAATATCTTTTTGACTTTATTATGCATTTAATTTCTTAACATTGATTATCTGAGTATTTCTTATTTTAATTCGCCACAGGCTATTAACTGTCTTTTACTTACTTATTGTGCACGATTTTATTTCTACACGGAAAGGACGATTTTTATTGAAACATTTAAATAAATACAAATTTGATATAATTATGTTGGACTATCAAAATATAATAATTATATAAGATGTTTAAACTGTTAAAACGTCAAAATTTTTTGTAGCATTACTCATCATGTTTGAGATTCCTATGTAATTTTTATGTAATTATGTCGTCAAAATTATTTTTACCGAAAAAAGAATTTAGTAATAACTATTAAATATTGAGTAAAATCAAATATTCGGTTAATATAACCAAAAATAATTTTACTTTAGTAAATATTATCAAATATCATAACATAATTAATCGTTTGCTAATACTTACTACTAAATATTTAGAAAAGTAAAATTTAATTATATTAACCAAACATTTGACTGAAATTATTTCGTTCAATATTTGATATAGCTATTACCAAACGTTTTTCAGTGCAAATCTTATTTAACTAATGTTTTTTAAGCACTTCAGCAAACTTGTTCTTTCTATTTATAGAAAAGAACAAACGTCATTTCTCTTTTCCCTATCTCTCATCCAAAGACCCTAAAAATTACTAACTTCACGCCCCGAAAAATCAATGACCGCCCCTACAAGTCGAGTTCGGTGAAGATGAACCTTTTGTTTAATTTCATTATCAACAATTATATGTTATTTTTTTTCTGGTCAACGTATATTCTTCAAACCGGCCTGATCGAATTACTCTTGTCGTTCGCGTAGCTCTCGAAATCTCACGGAATCCGTATCCGAAGCGGAGGCGTGAGACTTGAAATTTCTATTCTTGTGTACGAGAGTGCGTGTACGCCTTAAACTTCACGAACAGGATTTATCTCAAGGAATATTATCGGGACATTGGGAGAGTTTTCTTGTCGTAAACTTTGGAATCCGAACTTTCCTGTCGCCAAGTATCTTCGTTAAAGAGATTATTTTTGAAAAAACTTTTATTGCAACGGAGAAAGTAGATTTTTTTCACAAGAATCTTTTCTTTTCGTTGTTCCAAGATTTAATATGGAAAATTATATACATATGCAAAATTATATATGCATGAAAGAAGTATGTTTTCGCGTGGCAAAATAAGAGGCTCGCGAAAGAAGGGCGATGTAAAACTTCGTACTACGCAGACTATCATAAAAATCAGTTACCAAAACCTGATGCGAACGTGTATACCTTGTGCGAAATTATAGCCTGTTTAAATAAAGTAAAAAGCGCGGTCATCGAACAACGATTGCTGTTCGTAGCGCGATGCGTGATTTCGAAAGGAGCTGAATTGCAAATTCGCACCTACTAGCTAGCACGAAAAAAACGAGAGTCTAAAAAGTAAACGCCGATGGTAATCTCGTCTCGCATTTATGCTGTAAGACAGCGATTGTTTTGTGAGCGCGCAAATCACTATCCTTCTCTGAGAGGCCGACGAGGACGGCGATCGCCACCACCTTGGAACATCATGCTCTTTGAAAGCGAGCCTCACATAAAGAGATTCCTCTCTCGCGTTGGGTGTACCACGAAGAAAATATATTCTCAGGTTTATCACTGCATACGTCCTCTTTCGAGCGAGTAACGCTGCAACATTCGTTACATCACGCCTCATTCTCGCGATAATAGTGCGGTAAAATTTTATGTTTAGCGTATTTATAAGCAAAGAACTTGCACGAAAAAAATTGTGTGATTTAAAAACTAATATAATTTAAATATAACTTTTTTCCTGGATCTCGAAAGATTTTAGGAAAGAATTTTCGAGAATTCTGCAGAATTCTCTGCAAAGAATTACTCTCATCATCGCTTTCGGTTATCTTCTAAATAACGATAATAGTAAAATAAAATTTGAAATTTTTTTTTACATGAAAACTCGAGATTTTCAAAATTAAATTTCTCGAAATGATAATATGTTTCGTTAATAAATTAAAAATAATTTTTTTATATGCCTTGAGAAGTTCTTAAGGAAAGAATTTTTGAGACAAAACATATTACTCTCATGAATGTCTTCGATTATCTTCCAAATAACAATGATAGTAGGATAAAATTTGAAATTTAACAGCGATTTACAAGTAAAGAATTTACGTGTGATTTTCAAAATTAAATTTCTCAAGATGATATTCCTTGATAAAGTAAAAAAAATTTTTTGGTGTATCTTAAAAAATTCTTAGAAAAGAATTTTCGAATCGAAATATTACTCTCACGATTGCCTTCGATTATCTTTTAAATAATGATGTGATAAAAATAAAATTTCAATAACAGCAATTTACAAGAAAAAAATTTGCACAAAAATTCATGATTTTCAAAATTAAATTTCTCAAGCCGATAATATATTTCTTCGATAAATTAAAAATATTTTTTTGATTCATCTTAAGAGATCCTTAGGAAAGAATTCTCGAGATGAAGTACTCATCTCGCCTTCTCATCTCTCGAGCAATGACGGTAAAGATAAAATTTTCATATTTGGTAGCATTTACAAGTAAAAAATATGCATGATAATTCGTGTGATTTTCAAAATTAAATTTCTCGAAATGATAATATATTTCCTCGATAAATTAAAGATAATTTTTGGGGAGAACCTGAAGAAAGAATTCTCAAGGTACTACTCTTGCCTGCGATTATCTCACGAATAACGCCTTAATAAGAATTTCTCTCAATACTTGTATCGCACGGATTAAACCTTCGCAGTAAATTAAGAGCGCGCGAGCGAGCCTCCTTTAGTTCCGTCGATCCCGTGATAAATTGGATAACGTGGTGTTGTAGCGCGATATCTCGCACGGGGCGCATCTTCGGCGCAGCGCGGCGCGGCGCGGCGCGTGAAGGGTGCCGGGTGCCCCGGCCAGCGCCGAGCGCGTATATTGCGCAACGCTGGCGCCAGGCCGCAATGCCGCAGGGCCCGAGTGACTCACCGAGACGAACAACGCCGGCCAAGAAGAGACGTGGCCGAGAGGTTGACCCACCTATCGCGCAACCGAGGACCCGTCCAAGGTGCTTCGGAGACAGTTCGTGAGAGTGACTCTCTCGTCCTCCCGTCTCTCAGGACGACTCGCTTCGCCAGTTGACCCATTTTTTTACGACGACGATCGAACAATACCCACGGCGCAACTATTCAAACGACAAGAGCCATTCGTTCCTCGGTATTTAAATTTATTCAGAGGCTATCGTTAAACATTATGTTTTAATATTAATGATTGCACACTGAAGAGAAAAAATATGATTAGTTACATTGTAATTAATTTACATCAACTATATATATATATTTTTTTTTTGTATAAATATAATATTAATTAACATTATAGAATAGTAATTATAAAAGTAGAGCTCTTAATCATAATTATTTACTACGCAATTATAATCACAAATATATACTAAACATTTTTCTCTCAGTGCAATGGTGTCTAATAAAATACTCAGAGAATTCTATAAAATTCTGAAAAGACAAATAGAGTTATAACCATTCAATGTTTTGTGTGTTTAAAAAAATGTTACGATTGCTTCACATTAACTTATCCATTGTACATGTGAGTTGCACATGCTGTTTACAATTTATAATTACGATTTATAATTGATTGCATTATATCTCTTATAAGCAGGAGAACAGATCGGAATTTTTAGCAAGAGCCTGTGAGATTCCACCTCGGTAGAGGATTAATCGCGTGAATGTTAAGGTGGCGAGTGTACGTTGTATTTTCTCTTAACAAGAGGATGTAAAGTACTCGAACAGCGCGATGCGGTGCGTCAATGCGATTTCGCATAAAATCCGCCCACGAGGTTTTCGAGAGACGTGAGTAACTGCGAGGTGGATTTTACGAAATTTGTCGCTCGCGCTCGCTCGCCGTCAGACTGTCGCCGATGCAAGTTTGGGGAAAGTCCTGCGTGTTAACCTTCGCGTGCGAACGTATCGTTACACGATAAGATTCTTGACCTGAGACACTGGCCGAAAGATATTTCACTCCGATACAGTGTAGCGGTCGTGTGTGCACGTGCGATGTGTTAAGTAATTACAGAAATCCGCTTCGAGGCAGCAATGAGCCAGCACATGCGTGGCTCATGCAGTTGTTCCATCTATTATTCAAATTGAATTTCGCAAAAGCTTCTGCGAAATTCAAGAGTGAAACCAGAAATTTTGGCATAAGAATTAATTCATCGATCGTGAGAGAACGTCAATTAACACTTTGATTGATTATCACATAGATTTTTTTAATCGGTTCCTTAACGCTATACTATTACTTTATGCCTAATTTTATATAAAACAAATTGATAATATAAAATGACTTAGAATTTAATATGTTTAATAAATTTAATTTTTTTAAATATTTATAGATGTTTGGCTCGTAAAAGATACGCATACCGTGAGGATAATAAATATCATTCCTGCGACACGTGTAAATGTGTATATATATATATATATATATATTTACCATTGCTGTGAATTCGTAAAATATTCTCATAACATTAAGTAAATTTTTCTCATTAAAATAGATTTTCCAATAAAATATATTTTTTAAATAAAAATTCTCAGCTAAATTAATAGCCTCTTCCTTCTCCCAGTTCCACAACTCAAGATTAACTCTTAACCGAGGTTTAACTTATTCATTATCTGTTTCCAATTTTAGAATTAGAAAGAGATGAGAAACAAGTTGAATCTTCGTTAAGAATTAATCATGAGTTGTGGAACTGAGCCTAAATTTTTAAAATGAATCTCACTCTGAAATTTCACTCTTAAAGATTGAAAATTGAGACTCTCTGAATGTGGAAAATTTTATTCTAAACTACGAAAGTTGAATCACTCTTTTTGACTGATTTAATTTTCATTGTGAGAGAATGAAGTGTAGAATGAAATTTTCCACTTCAAAGAATTTGGAGAGTCTGCAGAATTCACAACATATCTACTGCATAAAATGAATGCAAAAATTCTTGCCTTTGCCAAGAAAGTTCTTGGTTCATATATAAATAATAGTAAGTAGGAAATATACATATTCAAATTGATACATGCAGCATCCTGAACTCATACAGTGTATCCAATTGAACACATCCAATTTCATATGATTGCATGGCAGTCAAAATATTAATACATTCATTTTCACTTAAGTAACTAATTGTTAAGTCAACAATTAAATCTTTCAACATAAAACAAGTATCAATTTACATAAAAATTCTGTGCCCCATCACGAATATTACTCGTAATTTAACGGTGCATTATTTGGTATGTTATTGGTGATAATTAGTGTTAAATTTTCGAAATAAAATTTTATGTCACCGTTTCTCGCTTCTCTTCGTTGAAATTCTGTCGATTATATTAAAGAACGTCAAAACAAATCGGAAATTAATGTAAAGACATTCGTAAAATAAATGTGAATTGATCCGAACGATGAAAGAAACGGCGATTGACCGGAGAGAGGAGAAGGAGAGAGAGTCGGGAAGGACAGGTCGTAGCGCACAGAAGCCAAAATGCCGACGAAGGGTTTTATTGCATCGGGCAGGATATAAAAGTCCGGGTTACAAGCGTGCATACTCGCGAAATCGCCCGGAGCCGGTCACCTCTACTCGCTGTGCGCGTCCACCGGTTTGCTCTTGCTCTTGCTCTTGCTCTCGCACGGTTCACGACCGAATGAACGAACTCGCCGCTTGTTTTTTTTTCTTCTCGGTCCATGAAAAAGTACGCTCGAGACATCACGAAGTAGTTGACCTAAATGATCGCACCTACGGCCGTCGGAGGTACGCTCTTGTCGCCGAATTACGCATGCCGGTGACCGCGCACGGGCTCCGTGATTTTTAAGGGGTCGACCTTTTCTCTCCCATCGTCTTGCTCGCTTTTAATTTAAATCTTACTCGCAAAGTTGCGCTTGTCGGAGAAAGTGGCTCGGCCGAATGCGATGTAAATTCGCGAGCTCGAATTGCTAGAGTGAGAATACGACGTGCAGACGGAGGAAGTTGTTTCGCGGAAGCGAGAGCGTATCGAGCTGTTACTTTTCTCTTCACGGATTTATCTGGGCAGTTTATTCGCATGCAGAAACTTAGGAGCAAATCCGCAAATGAATCCGTATCGTCTAGACGAATCAAGGATCACGATTTTCCATGCAGCAACACGCACAGAGGCGCGAAAGTGGAGGGATACAAGACGGCACGGCGGTTTGATCGCCGGGAAGCGCCTCGCGGCGATAGATTAAGTGGGCGAGGTAGTATTAATCACGGTTTCCCCGCGAGGAGGGGGGGGGGAGAAGATTATTACGGCATAAGGGCGATCCGCTAGTTCGTGGCGCCCATCGGCTGATAGCGTCGCTATCGATCATCCTACACGTCCGCGATGCCGTTGTCGTGTATGACTAATTGCCGCAACGACCGCACCGCGCACTGCGTTTGCCAATTGTAATTAACCGTCGCCTCAAGAGAAAGAGAGAGAGAAGAGTGGGAGAGAGAGAGAGAGAGAGAAAGAGAGAGAGAGATCTTTGTAAATTCTCCTCTGGGCGACAGCCTGGAGATCGAGCGCGATACAAGCCAGATATTAAAAGCTCCATCATGTCTCTCAGAACATATATTAATATATTAGCAAATATATACTTTTATAAAGATTATTTAGTGTTTTTCTAGAAAGAATTAATGTTTCAAAATTTAAAGTCCTATTATTTAAGATTATCAATGACAGCGTGACTGACAACAAGTTAGAAGATCATAAAGACAACGATTCCTTACACTTTAAAAAATATGTGGGTGTAGATTTAACATCGCATATGGTGTCTATATTCTCACCGTGGTATTAATACTAACATCAATATGACATGAATTTAAAATCCATGAGATTATTATACAGATACGCATGTTAAATCCACGCCCATATTTTTTAGAGTATATCTATCATTAATGTATAATTGAAGGATTAATCTTACAAAAGAATGTACAAATAAAATCATAAATAAGACCTTTTTTTTTTAACTTGGATTATGACCCCAAATTGTCTTTATCAGTAATGTCACATCGTGAACAATTTTTTTGACAAAAATCAAACAGAAAACAGGAAATATAAGAGTTTAATAAGTTTGCAAAGAACGTTTTTATTAAGGGAAATTTATAAAATTTTATAAATAAAAAGTGAAAAAATATTACTTTATAATTTTAATTACCTTTTCTTACGTTCATTACTTATTATTAATGTTAAAAAAAATATAAATGTAGAATATTATGAGATAAGAAGTATGAGGTAACAAAATTTCCACAAACAAAATAGTAAAATCAAAAGGTAAAGCATTGTTCTTATACTTATTATATATGCGAAAACAAATTTACACATACGAGTATATAAAATAAATGATTGAAAGATAAGAAGTTTCTTTATTTCCTGATTTTTAACTTTCTGGAGTTGTTTGATTTTTGTGAAAAATCTTTTAATTCTAAAAACGTAAAATTTCTTGATAATTGCGATTAAACTTTAAATCATCACTAGTGACACATGAATAAAAAAATTAATATTGCAACAATTGCAATAAGATAATGCATGTGTGTATCTATGATTAAAACGATTATATTGACACAATACTATTCTAATGACATAATATATGTTGTTATATAAGCAGAGTATGTAATCATAATTAAAAATGAACTAATCACAATGACATTTCAATGAAAAAAACTTAAGCGAGCAATAAATCCTCAGGATCGATATTCTAGAGAAGAATTTCCTGAGAATACAAGGTAAGAGAGAATGCTTGTCTCTAGGGATCTGCGTGTTAGTGATACTGGAAGCTCAGAAAGCGGCGGACACGGAAAATTATAAAAATCGATGATTGCCAGGGTCGAGACCGCAGTGAGCAACTACGGTGATCGTTGCCCGTCGTTGGGTAGGCGGGCAAAAACTAACAAACGAGTTCCCCCTGTGATACTCGACCGTCTCCTTGTCTTCCTCTTCGGCTGCCTCCTCCACGAGAACTTGAGGAGCCAAGCGTCGCGAGCTTCAAGCTTGGTAGACCCCAACGAGGCGATTCGTAAACGATCCTCGTACTGACCGTCCGTCGCCGGCGGGACTGATCGACTCGAAAATGCGCTCTTGAGAAGAACGATCGATGTACGACCAAAGAAGCCTTCGTTATTTTTTTCCTGACTAAAAAATATGTATGAATGAAGTACAACATACACTTTCATAAGAAATAGAAGTATCGCGATGAAGTAATCTTATTTTCAATTCCCACATGTATCTTTTAAAATCTCAATTCTCCGAGCGCAACTGGTTTCGTGATTCTACATCTCGACGATCAATTGCATTTCAGTTTCATGGAAGAAAAGGAGACGTTAAGTATTTTTAATTATAAATAGAAAAAAAATATTATAAAAATAAGTCGCTTATGCTAATTGAAAATGAAGATAATTTAATCATGTAATGCTTTTTAAAATCAAAATTCTTTTCCCATGACACTTTTTGTCGGTGATACTCATTGTTGCTATGCGTACCGTAACAAATGAAAAATACGCTTGCTGTCGGTGCGAACGTCATATAAACTCGTTTCGGCCGATCTTCCCTATCGTGTCTTCCGGGATTCCACCTTTACAAGAGATGGAGCGGAGATGGTGTACACGAGTCGATAAGAATCTGCCATGATGGCCAATGTCCGTGGAATGTGTGCCAAGCAGCGGTAGTACGTCACGCGTTTCTCGGTGCGACTCACGACAAAATAAAATGACGATTGATATTCCACGTACCCCTTCGCTCGTGGTGTTTTTAGCTACGATGGAATTTGGACGCGTTAAAAATTTGGCGAAGTTCCTAATACGTACAAGATGATCGATTTGTTCAATCGTGCATCCAACTTCTCTAATACGACTTTTAAAAAGTATAAAAAAGATCCCATACATAAATATGAAAAAATATTCTTGAGGAAGAAGTAGATGTAATTCAGTTTTTTACTTTAGAAATATTTCTTTAAAATTAACGGTGATAAATAAGTGATAATTTATTAGAGCAGTAAAGCGATATAAATTTGTAGAACAATAAACAACATTAACAGAAAAATGTTTAGTATTTATAATTGTAATTGCATAGTAAGATAATTATTAGAAACATTTTTATAGTCATTAAACTTTTGAAATACTTGAAGCATGCAGTTATTATTTATGTATTTTTCTGTGCAGTTCTATACATAAAAAAAATATATATACGGTTTGCAATAAAAATAATTATAAATTATAGAACAATAAATATTATAACAATAACAACTATAAAAATAGAGTACTTAACCATAATTATTTTATCATGCAATTACAAATTTCCAAACACTTTTCTCTCATTGTTAGTGAATATAAATTTATCTTATCAAGAAACGTTCATATACTTGCTTAATTTTCCACATTAATTGCAAAGAAAGAATATTCGTCACGAAATCGAACAATTGTTGAGATAACTTTCGTAATTGTTTCTCGTTTCTTTTATCTCCTGTCGAAGGAGCCGATAGTAAATCGCATGCCCCTCGCTTTTTTCTTTGGATCCCATGAATGCATTCACTGGACGAAGGCATTACAAAAAAGACTGTTAGCAGAGTATACACGCTGAGAAATTGCCGTCAAAAGCAAAACTCTCATTCATTGAAATAAAAGTCTTAAATGGTAGTAAACTTTCGTGTCACATGACAAATATATAAATTGGTCGGCATTGCAGCATTTTTTGATTCGTTCTCCAACTGCATGCATTTAGTATCGAGTATAATCCGTCCGTGTCGTATTAAATACGACTTCACAGTGTTGCGATAAGGGATCAAATGATCGTATTTACAATTAGTGTTAAATGCGCGGTGAAAAATACGGCCTCGCGCATCGACTTATGATCTCAAAGAGGGATAGTCAGCGGGATGCGACCCTTCGGCGCGTCGTCACCCACGGGGAGATCCATCAAAAGCTTGGTTCGAGTAGCTCACGAGGCAGTAAAGCATCCGTTACAAACGTGAAATGTCGGCTCCGATGTACGAGTCCGTAGGCAGCAGCATAACGAACGTCAGATAAAACACGGAGAGGAACTCCCTTGAAACACGATAGCGTGCCTCGACCGCGGTGAACGAACGCGGGGGTTTGGGCTCGGCAGAGTCGCGAGTTTAGGAATTGATTTGCAAGTAAAACCCGATTACGGCTCGCCCTCGTCATCGTTCGTCGTGAGCAACGTACAGGAAAAAAAAAAGGATTCGCTACTCCTCTCCCTCGCCATACCCCAGATGCCCCCGGCATGGCAACGCTTCTGAATTTACGATCCAGGAGACTGCAAGAGGATCGACGACCGATACACGTCGAGATCCCATCTAACGGGTGTCGTAAACGAAAATGACTTACGGACTGACTGCGTAGTATCAACTGGCAAAGTAGTATCTACTCTGAGAACCGCTCTCTTTCTCTCCTTTTTTTTGTGATGCTGGGAAAGATCAAGTTGAGGATCTAAGTAACAACGTCGTACACTGTGTGGGAACATCTTTTCTGAGAATGACGATTAGACTACTTTCTGCGTTTGATCGTCTTATGTTTTATGGGAATCGTTCCGAATCTTGGAGACTATGTCGAAGTGCAGTTGATCGGAGGAGAAGACACGTCGCCAGATTAGCCATGCAAAAAGCGATGCTATAAAGTGTAACCCGGTTCAAAGAGTCGTGTGTCGCGAACGTTCGTTTGGATCAACTTGGCCACACCTTGTCACGCCCTGCGTTTATTCTTTTGTCAGACATACCGGTATTATATTATAATTCGTATATCGATCGACACGTCTTGCGATCAGTTCTTCGTCTCGATGAGAGTAGAAGTAGAACACGCGAAAAAAAGATTAACTGCCACAGCTAAAAATTAGATATAACAGCTAAATAGAAAAAGTAGTATTATACCTAACGTCGTGTCTGCGAGATCTAATTTCTATTAGACCTGTGAGA
>Ga0157363_1003912_pt1 | contig 13622 bp, 14 predicted proteins | sample AttsexASBM1_FD_111477 | JGI IMG/M metagenome (GOLD analysis project Ga0157363, IMG submission 111477) | Fungus gardens microbial communities from leaf cutter ant in Ribeirão Preto, State of São Paulo, Brazil - Atta sexdens ASBM1 | ecosystem: Host-associated > Fungi > Mycelium > Unclassified ...
CCCTGAGTTCTCCTTTATATAAGAACTATGTTGTGGCAACCACTAGTGACAAACAACAATAGCAACATAAGAAGTAAATCTCTTAATAGGATATTGTTGTGAAAATTACAAGAGAACTTAACAAGGAGTCTCTGATGTATTCCTATACTATTTATACAAAGTCTTCATAGTCTTTGCTAATGATAAATAGCCCTACCCTAATGTCCATGTATCAACCTCATGTCTTCTATAAGGACATCATACTATATATATATACCCTGATATTATCCTTCTAGTCCTTTCCTTCAGAGTCTAGATTTATGGCCTCACATCATGTGATATGACATGTGACTGCAGTCACATACCTTCTTCATCATCAAAGAAGATGAAATCAAAATGAAATCAAAAATCAAAAAAAAGGATGTTAAATCAAGAAAAATATTAGTGTCCAAGTATACTATAACAAACTAGTAGATACTCTAGTTTGATAATTAACAATAACAACAATAACTTCAGTTGATATCAGAGTTGTAAACAATAGACTTGGTTTTATTTATTTTTATTTTCCATTTTTCCTTTGATTTTATTTTAGCTTTTATTTTACTTTTCTTTATTTTGGACTTAGGTGAAGAGTGTGATGTGATGTCACATATGATGGTCACACAAGTTACAAATCATGATAACTGTCACAGTGTTGTCACATATGTCACAGATCACTAGTCACATGGTCACATAGCATACAAAAGAATATAAAAGGTTCTGGAACAGATAATGTTATATAGTATGGCAACAGTATGTTACAGAGTGCACATAGACTTTAGAATAGATTAGTTATAGTATGCACATAAACTATAATCTATAGTATATAAGATAGATTAGTTTATACTTGGAACTCTATTAAGTTCTCTTGTATTACTTAATATAAGAGTATGCTTTTATCTTATCTCTAAGACTTAAGTTATAATAATTAAACCCTATCTCTAGTGTTTTTTTTTAGTAATATACCACTTATCAGAACTTACTTCTCTTAGGCTCTATTCTACTTCTGAAGTTGCAACCATACAGTAGATAAATGGCATAATGCCAGTATATAAACTGAAGCTAAGATCATTCTGAAAAGTTTATATCACTGTGCTTAACAGTATTATCAGACTTCTAAATCTACTGTCACTTCTGTACAGTTCCATTTACAATTTCTTGTTATAGTTTCATCTGTAAAATTCTTTTAGCTTCCAAGTTACTCTTCATCAAGTCTAATGGTCTTCTCTTGCTGAAACTCTTTAATTTACTTAGGATTAACTCTAGTTCTGTCACTTGGGACTTTATTCAACTCAGCTTCTTATTGTTGTAACAACTACTAATCAAGACAGTTAATAATATACTAAATAGTCTTATAGAGCAAGAGTCTTATAGGGATCATAAGAGAACTTAACAAGAAGTCTCTGATACATTGCTACTGTCAGATTTGCAAATCTTGAATTCAAGTTTCTTTTTATTTTCCTTTTATTTTATTTTATTCTCAATTTATTTTTTATTTTGGAATCTAGGGTTAGGGTTGGAGTAACACCACAATCACACTGTTACATATCAGTCACATCAGATGACACAGTCACAGTAATGGTCACAAGTCACAAGATAGCAAGAGAAAGACATCAAAGGTTTTAGAAGAATGATGTTATATAGTATGTTTAATACATGTTGACCTTAAGACAAACATATGGTTATTTAGGGTAGGCTAAAGTAGTAGAGCATGGACCATTAGATTTTAGTATATAAGGTAGACAATCCTGTATAGAGTTCTCTATTGAATTCTCTTGTGTTAACTCTAATACAAGGTTTATTCACTTGTCTAATTGTAAGAACTTGAGTTTGTAACAACTACCCTATTTATACATAGTCTATGTTAATAATAAATACTCTTATCCTAATATCTATGTGTTAGCTATAAGATGAACATGCTATAGACATATACTTAAATATTATTTCTTCTAGTTCTTTCTATAATATTCTAGATTGTCAGGCATAGTTTATACCAGGGTGGAAGTCTACAAGATGGGCTCAGAGATGTGCAGACTTATGAAATGAGTTTGGCTTCAGCTTATATGCTGTGCTGTCTGTCTACCACATAGTTACAACTTCAGATAATAGAAAGAAGTCTGAGATAGAAGTGAGTGCTAATTTGGTATGTCACCATTGAACATCAGAGATTGAGTTCAATAAGAATTATCTTTGTCAATTATCAGACTAGTGAATTACAGTGTAACTACTAGTCTTATATATGAATAGATATTATAGGAGATGCTCAGAGTTTCAGTAGTAAAGCCTCTTTTATTCCAAGCAGAGGTTTTAGTGTTGAGACATTGATAGGGGTAACTCTATCATGGAAGACTGAGTCAAATAGAAGTATCTCCACCATGGAAGACAGAATACCTGGATGGTTACAGCACTACTATAAGGTATGTTGCAAGAAGAGTGGCTGCCATGGAAGGCAGGCTTGTATAATTGGAAGATGATATCACCATGGGAATGTAATTTCTGGATGGGTGAACTTGCATATGACATAAGTCTATGACATAATGTCATCTTCACTGTCAAATAAATAAGAGAAAAATCAAATTAAAGAAAATATATAAAAATAAAAGATAATCAAAATAAAATATAAGAGTCCATGCATACTAAATACTTATTTGGATAAACATCTTGCAGAGGCCTTCTCTCTAAATGCTCTACAATACTCAAGACAATTCTATTAACAAGACTATTTATCTTCTTAGTCTCTAACTTGTACTATTCAAGTAACTCAGATAGTCTTACCTATCTCAAGTTCTAGTATTGTCTCTATAAACAATAACTCTAATTGAGATAATGCTCTAGCTAATGATTTTACTACTATTTCTTATCAATCTTTTACTTACTTCTAGTCATAACTCCAGTACAGTAATAATACTACTAATGAACAACTGGCCAATATTCTTGGTTGTATTGCTAACTTCTTTAATACTAATTAAACCTCTGGTTCTACATCTAATTCTAAAGGAACAAAAGTCTATATTCCCAATACTTTTAGCAACATTAAGCCTAACAAGCTCAACAATTTCACAACAACATATCTTTCAGGAGTTATTCAAGACTAGTTTGAGATGAGCTTCAACCAGAAAGATCAGAGGATTTTCTGCTTTATCTGAATTTCAGTTTGTAGTATCTACCAAAGTCTGAGTCAACTTGATAGTCATCTCATTTCCCAAGCCCTACACTAATGTCCCACTGCAACATTGTTAAACCCTCTTTATTCCCATAGTACTACTGTGGATCTCTGCTTATCTTTTCACAACCATCAATTAATAAGCCCTAACTATCTAGCAATGCTTCATTATTCTGTAGTTAGGTTACCAAATATTCTATCTGATGTTCTATTTGATTGGTATAGACTTCTAGATACTTAGAATAACTATATTCTGTTCTCTTAGAATTTTCTTAGAGATAAGTTATGTTTTTTTTTTTAAATCAACAATTTATTATATGGAGCGTGGTGGCAGACCATGGTAGCTACTTTTGTAACTACATACAGTGAATGCAGACCTACATGGAGATAGAAACAAGAAAATAAGACAAAAAGAAAGAAGAAAGAACTAATCAAAGAAGAAAAAGAAAAGAGAGAGAGAGAAAAGAATATAAAGAGACAAAAAAACTAGGTATAAGATCAACTTACACTAGGAAAATACAGAAAGTCTATGAAAGCAAAAGCATTAGGATTAGCCTCCAAAAACCCAACAAAATGACTAAGAGAATCTCTTCTCGGATTCTAATAGCTGTTGAATCTTCTACAATCATAAAGAATATGTCTTCATGATTCAATCAAATATAAGCCACATGGGCACTTAAATTCTTCCCTAGTGAAGAATCTAAGTCTATATTCACTAATAGGTGCATGATTAGTAATAGCTCTAGTTGCACACATACATAATGAGTTCAAGTGACCAAATGGCTGTAACCAAGGTCCTCCTTTAGCATAAAATAGTTTGATGAAGTTGAAATTAACATCAAGAAGATTAAGGAAGTAGTTTCCCTTGCCATCTGAAGCTTGAAAAGTCATTTTCCAATTATGGAGAATGTTATCACATTCAGATTTCCTACTGAAGTCCCAAGACGTTTTGCATGGAAAGATAGGCATGGGGTTAAAAAACTTCAATTCACAGTCAACTGCCTCATGAAGATGCTAGTTGAGACAGCTAGGACTTTTTCAGAACTCTATCGAGTTGCTTGGGTTTCTGGAAAAGAAGTGACAGAGTTTCTTGAGAATAGCCACAATATGAATTTGAAGTGGATGAGACAAGGGATCAAAATTTTTTTTAGCCATGTGGATAGAGTCAGTGACAACTATGATTTTGGAAATGTTCTTCTTGGTAGAAGCTTGGTTAATGCCACATCTGATAGCAAACAACTCAGCTTCTGCACTAGTGACAAAAGCCGCATGATGTAGCATTTTGATGAGTGGTTGATTCGAGGTATGTATATGCGATATGGATGTAGCAATATTGTTTTTGATGCTAACATCTGTTGCGATGATAGCTATGGATTGCGAGAGTGATGACTCAATAACTATTGAGTCAAGTTGATGGAGGCGTTGTTTATCATTTTTTTCATTTTTTTTTACTATAATTAAAAGAAAAACAATCAGAAAAAATGTCAATAATTCTAACACCTAGAGAAAGTTTAGGGTGAAGAGGAGAAAATGAAGGAAAAGTTCCGTAAGCTCTGTTGTTAGAGTCAACAAGGTGGCTCTTGATTTTTGTTTTTTGCCGATCTGTGAAAGAGATGAGAGAAGATAAATGGCAATATTGGGGGGAACAAAAAGAGAAGTCCATAAGTGTTTGAATGATATGATTAGATGGTAGAGATGTTGCGTGAAGCTGCAATCTTCCTCCAAGTTTTTGTAAGTGAGCCTTGATAGGTATAAGACCCATGATTGCTTTGATTCCTTCCATCGGAGAGGTCTTGAATGCTCCAAGAATTCATATGGCTGCCCTTCTTTGCATTTTGCCAAGGGTTTTGAGGGGATATAACAAAGGGGCATGATTGTAAAACTATAGCTGAAAGCTATAAAGCACAATAGAGAGAACACAGCTCCTGTATAACAACCGTCTTTGTACAAATGTAATGTCATGTGAAGAATTTCCTAAAAGCTTCATGCACTTGACTGATAACAATGCTTTGTTGGAATAAAAGTCGATGTATTGGTGAAACGTTAACTTTTTGTCGAAAATGAAGCCAAGATATTTCCAGGAATTCTTGGGGGTAAGGATAGGTCCTCCTAAGGGAGATAGACCAAGAGGAGGAGGGTTGAATAGACCATGCGACCTAGAAAAATGAAAAACTTCAGTTTTCGAATGTTCTACAATAAGACCAAATTTGTCTAAAAGGTTAGACATAACATTGTAACTACAAAAAAGATGTGAATTGGACATATTGAACAATTTGTCTTGAGAAATGAGAAGACCATCATCTATAAAGAAAATGATAGAAATTGGTATTTTGAGATTTTTTAGTTGTTTCTCTAAAATATAAAGAAAAGGTGAAAGATACAATGCTAATAAAATGAGGGATAGAGCTGAACCCTGCTCTACTCCTACATTTATATTGAAAATAGATGACGAAAAACTGTTCCATAGATAATTAGTTTTCCTGTCAATGAGATAGTTACTGAAAAAGTTGACAACTTGTGTATCAAGGCCTGCTATGCAAATAATTTGCATAAGAAGTCAATGATTTAAGGATAGGAAGAACTGAGAAATGTTGAAAGCCAAAGTGCTGGTTGACTTGTTCTTAGTCCAACCTGGCTGGATGATATGTGTAAGAGCTACCCCAGTGTCAGTTGTAGATTTAAACTTCAGCCCTCCTAATTAACTTGGATGGATGAAATCATTTGCAGCTACATGGAATTGTATTCTCTCTCTGATTACTTTCTCAATGAATTTGCCTAGCATGTTTAGTAGGACAATGGATCTGAATGATTTGGGTAAGTCATACAAAGATTTATTAGGTTTGGGAATGATAACCATCAACGATCTTTTGAAATGGTTAGGCCAGTATCCCAAATTGATGTAGACATTTGTAATTGTAATGATATTGGACAGGCAATCATCGTGTTTGAGAATAGATTTGATGTGATTCCATAACAATTTGTCCAGACCAGGAGTAGACAAATTGTTGCAGCTATTGATTGCAATCTTGAATTCTTCCTTTGAGAATGGAGCCCAAGTTGCGACTTGCTTATTTCCAATTTCATCCAGAATATTAATGTCGACCTGCCTATGGAGGGTAGTATTGAATGAAGAATGGAGTATGGTCCACAAACTGTTGAGCGATAGACATGGATTGTTGTTGTACTTGATAGCTTCCATCACAGGCAACTTATACTTGTTGACCCAATTCATTAGTTCCCAAGGTCCTTGGCTCTTATTGGCAACTTCTTGAATCTTGATGTCGAAAAACAATCTTTTGGTGGATTTGACTATTCTTTTGAACAGTTTCCAATCCTCAAGGTTTCTTGATTCTCTATATTTATTGAGAGAATGATTGCAGTCTTCATTCCACCACTTCTTGGAGTGTTTTGTAATGTTGACCTTTCTTACATTTGCATTCCAAGCTTGATCAATTTTTGACACAAGTGAATTAACAACCTGCTCCAAAGATTCTTGATTTAATAGAGTTGAAGTGTCTAGGGATTTGAAGATGGCTATGACTTCTTTGACAAACGTTTCTTCTTCTTCACTTTTTTTCAGTAGTGAGAATTTGGACAATTGGACAAATTCTTCTTTGATAGGAATTGTAATAGTAAGAGGTGTGTGGTCCAAAGTAAGACACTAATCAGGGTGAATTGAATGACAGTTGAGTTCACTCAACCCACTATGTAGGAACATGAGGTCAATGACCAAATTTGATTCACCCACTGTATCAGAGTACCTGGTAGAAGCAGGGTTAGTAGGTATTAATAAGTCCAAGTTAAACAAATCTGCTATAATAAATAAATCATCGCTAATTGATGGATGGTGGGAAAAGAAGGGATTCCAAGATCGGTCTCTGATATTGAAGTCACCTGTCATAATAAGTAAATTGTTAATATTCACCTCAGTATCCTTGAGATACTTTAAGGCTGATTGAGAATAGTTGGAATAAATGTTCATGATGAAAGAACAGACATTGTTAGAAAAAAAAGAAATAAGAAGAATATCCTTGTGGTTAATTATGTCTTTACAAAGCAAAAAATGAAGTGAAGAAAGACGAATGTTGATATAAGCCATGACTTTTGGGGAGTCTGACTGGCTAACAGGAGGTCTAGCAAAGGAGAGCTAGTTAGGGTGGTGAGGAGCCCCAACTAAATTGTCTCCTTCACTAGAAGTCAAACTAGAGATAGAACAAATAATTGACTACAGTGGTTCCTGGATGAGAATGATGTTGAAATGGGAGTAGGTCTCAAGAATAGTATTGACAATAAGAGTGTTTTTGTGGATGTTCTGGGAAAAGATTTTTAAGTTGTTATATATCATGATTGGGATTTCCCATTTGCAACCGAACAAATTGACTTGACTCTGTTTTCATGGATCTTAGAATATTTCTTCAGGTGCCACTCTCTATTAAAGCAGTTCTTCCAAAATGGACATGAATTTGAGTCTGCTTGATGGTCTCCTTGGCAATTGGAGCATTTGAAGGAATGCGGGTAAGGTTTGCTCTTTTTGGTTTCAAGACAAGGCAGGTTTGTCTTTTTGTTGGCTTTGCAATACCAACCGAATTCGTGGTGGTTCTCCGATTTGTGGGGACCATTACATTTGATGCACTTTGATCCTTGGATCCTACAAGAGAATGTTGAATGTCCCTATCTCCAGCAATTTTTGCATTAGGGGATTCCTAGGTTAGCATTAGCTTCTCTAATTGTTGCAATGTACTTTCCGACATTGAAGCATCGATTGATGAGATCTTTGGCTCTTGCACCGCTCTGAGCATTCCAGATATTGATCCAGATGATTGCCATGTCTGATTTGGAAAAGGCTTTGATTACTCTTAGTTTTGATGCAAGAGTGACATTGTTGAAAATGTGGTTCTGCTTAATAATGTGTTTGACATCATTTGAAGTGAGCCAATCTTGCATATTGGAGTAAGGGAAGTAGGGGATGCCTATGATCTTGAGATAGAACTTAGATTGTGGTAGGCAAGGAGAATTTACTTAAGTAGAGTCAATGCTTTCTGAATTTTTTATGTAGTTTTTGATTATAAAAAAGTCAGATGGGAGTGACACTTTGTTAGTGACAACCGTAATTCCTAGAGGGTCAGAGCGGATGAAGTCAACCAAGACTTCAGACTTTGCATTTCTGAGATTCCTGTTAAGGTTAGTAATGTGGATAAAAGAGTTTTTCATAAAATTGATGTTGTTCTCATTACCCATGGGGATAATAACCTGTTTACAAGATGGTCCCTTTGTAGTCATTTGAATGCGGGGTTTCTGTTTAGGAACTCCTTTGACTATATCATTTATTTGGTCAATTTTTTCTGCTCCAATGGAAGGAAAAGTTTTCTTGATCTTGATTACATCTGTAGTACTTGTGTTCTGTCTTGATACTTATGTATAGGATTTAGTCTTGGCAGTTGTAGGAGCATCCAAATTTTTGTTTTTGAAAAATTTGGATATAATGTTGGCCTCCTTTGGTGATTTGGCTGGAATTGGCAGGGGAATTCTTTCAATACTGGCCAGAAAAGGTTTGTTGATTTCCTTAGGGCTCTTGTGCAGTGTCACTTGAACTCTAGGAGTGAATTTATATACTATCTTTTTCCTGAGAGTGTTAGTTTTGTTGTCAGTGAATAATGTGTCCCAATTAGAATCATAAATGGAGGAGATGAACAATCAAACTGCATTGCCTATACTATCTAAGTCATCTAAATCATTAGCCTTAGATGGTTGAACCTGTTTATTCGAAATATATTTTGCTATGAACTTCAAAGAATCTTTAATGCTCTTGGCATCTGATGCAATGTGTTCAATAGAGCCATGTAATGAAATTGGATGAAATCCGCCATTCCAAATTTTGGGGCTCATTGGCGCATTGGGATCATATGGTAATGGGATGTTAATAAATGTGCTTTCTTTATCTTATGCAGTAGAACCATGAGGAGGAGTCATGTTGGGGTGATTTCCAAAACTACATTATGGGCATAAGTTGGGGGTGAGGTTTACTTATGTAGGCCTCATGTTCATTTGGTTCTCAGTCGCCATACTGAGACAAGTGACTTTCTCTTGAGTTGTTTTGTAAGACAGCTCAGGAGACAAGTCCTTTGGGGGGTTGTCAACGTCTATTCCATTGTTCTGTTCCATCCTTTCATGGTATGTAATAGAAGACTTTGTGGAGGACATTGAAGTGTCCCTAGAGCTACTAGAATTGTGAGAGTTCATTCTACCTCTCATCTCATCAAAATTGTCAGGAGATCATCCTTTAAGAATGTCCATTCCTATGTTATTGGCTTGATACACAGTTGGTAAACAGTAATTTTGAGTAGAAGACATATTTGTGAAAGAAGAAGTGAATATATTCCTCAATTCTCTTATGGGTGCTACCATACAAGATGGTGGTACAAGAGAGAGAGAACTATTGGAGATAAGTTATGTATATAGCACTATTAAACAACAATAACAATACTTAGGATTTCCCTGGAATCATCAATTCTGCTATATCACTATAGTTTTTGTTTAGTTGCCTAACAGGCTTTCAGATTAAAACTAATTTGTTAACAAGCTCTGTTAACATTTTGGTCTTTCAAACTCTATTGGTAAAGTAGTGTCAAGTTTGGTAGATGTAAAGTAGAGCAGAACTTGCTTTAAGCAGATATCTGTGATTAGTTGCAACAGAAAGAGGTTAGATCAAGTATAAAAACTTATCTAGAAAACAGATGTGGAAATCCATAAGCTTAGGTAAGTATCTGGGCTGTGGATTAAGCTTGGAAGCTTATCCATGGATAGGTGATGTGATTTCAGATAATGACTTTAACCTCAACTTATATGTTGTATAGTTGTAATTTTGAAAAAAATCAGAGATTAGTAAGAAAAAATTTCTTAGCTGATTTTAGTCAGAAGAGTATTAGAGAGTTCTCAGTCAATTTCCAGACTAGGGACTACAGAGTACCTACTAAGTCTTATATACTAAGTTTATAGTTAGAACTGTGGCTAAGGTAGTAGTAGTATAGGAGATAACTAAGAAGAATCTATAGAGATAGTTTCTAGGATATAGAATAACTGGAAGTCTAGATAATAGGTTGCCAGAAAGTAAAACATGAGAGGCTGATCTATATACAAATAATCATGAATACGAAAGTATACCTAAATATATTAAAATCTTATTCAGAAGTTAGAAAGCAGATATCTTGGATATCTCAGAAGTCAGTTCATGACAAGCAGCCAATATTCTAGACAACTTCTATATGAAGCCCAGTAACAAAATATTCATTTATAACATATGTTACAAACTCAAGTTCTTAAAATAGGACCAGTAAATGAACCTTGTATTGGGTTAACACAAGGGAACTTAATAGAGAACTCTGTACAGGATTGTCTACCTTATATACTGAAACCTCATGGTCCATGCTACTCTACTTCTAGCCTACTCTAAACAGCCATATGTTTGCCTTAAGATTAGCATATGTTATACATGTATATAATATCCTCCTTCCAGTGTGACATGTGACATGTGACAGCATCATGTAATGTGTGACCAATGTGTGACAGTGTGATGTCACACTAACCCTAACCCTAGATTCCCAAAATAAAAAATGAAAGAAAAAAAAATAAAGATGAAAAAGAAAAAGAAAAATAGTTAGTATTCACTGTCTTCAACTCTGACAACATAAATTTTATATGCTATGCCTTCCAACTAGGTTGGAGGAATAGTTGTTAGACTTGAAAATAGTAAACTTGTTCTTTTTCTATTTTTATTATATTATTTAAAGTTTCTCTATTTTGATTTCTTTCTATTCTATTCTTTCTTTATTTTGGACTTAGTAAAAGGGAAATAATGTGATATTATAATTGTCACTGACATATATATTACATAAGAAAGACAATATTATACATCATATGATGTGATGACTTTTATATATAACTTATAATATTCAAGATAAATATAAAGTATATACAAACTATATACTAAAGATATATAGAGTAAACTCACTTATACTAAGAACTCTACCAAGTTCTCTTGTATTAAACAATCTAAGTTTTCTCTTTTATCCAAAATCTAAGACCTAAGTCATAATAATAGTGTTCTATATCACTACTATTACCAAGATCTATCCAATTAGATCTAAGATCCTATCTTTATCTAGGAACAAGGCAAGCTAACCTCATTTCTAAAACATGTATATCTTAGTGATGACCATTAATTACTACTACTGGAAACATGACTGCAAGTACAATTATACATAGTAGATAAAAAAAGAAACTCTCAAGTCTTACTCTCAGAAGCAAGATAAGGCTTCTTCTACTACTAATACTATAGCCCTCCAAAATTAGTCAAGTCAATCTCTAACAGCTCTATCTGTAAAATTGACATCTTCCAAGATCTCTAATTTATCATCTCCCACTCCTAGGAAGCAATCAAATTTCCCATGGGTAGATCTTTTTTCCAAGTTGGCTAACAATGGCAAGTTGACTAGTGATAAGCACAAGAAGTGGTTCAACAACAATCTTTGCCTCTATTATAGAGCTGAAGACTATATGCTGAACTCTTGTCCTAAGAAGTAAATTTCAGTTACTTTCAAGGGCTGTGATACTTTAGTAGTTGCTGGTCTTCCTATAGCTACCTTTGAGAAACCCTCAGAAAAACAGAAAGTAACTCTAGGACTCTACACAGATTGAGAGCTGTATTAAACTTCTCTATACAGTGATGAGTTTTATCTAGCTTAATCTATCTGTTCTTTTTACCATCATATCCCAACATAACTTTCTCTACCTCTGACCTAAATATAGACTTCTGACCTCTCCAGCATTTCTTCTAAGTATTATGAATTTGCTGATGTTTTTAATAAATCTAAAGCTAATGTTTTTACTCCTTAATATCTGTATGATCTCAAGATTAATCTAGAAGAAGGTATACAATCTCTAGTTAGTACTATCTACTCTCTTTTAGCATTCAAACAAGAGACTCTTAAGGAATTCACTAAGGAAAATCTCAACACAGGTTTTGGCCATCCAACTTTCTTCTTGCATAGTACTTTGGTTCTTTTTATCAAAAAGAAGAGTAGATCACTGTGTCTTTGTGTCAACTTCTATAATCTTAACTGCATTACTAAAAATAATCATTATTTACTCCCACTAATCTCTAATCTACTGGACTCATCTTGTAAAGCCCAAGCATATACCAAGATAGATCTTTATTATATGTACCATCTAGTTTGCATTGACAATGGGAACAAATAGAAGATTGCTTTCAGGACATGTTATAGATAATTTGAGTGGTTCATAATACTATTTGGTCTTACCAATGCCACTGCAGCCTTTTAACAATTTATGAATGACATTTTCTCTAATCTTCTAAATGTCTGTATCATGATCTATCTGGATGATATACTCATTTACTCTAATGACATGTCTACACATTATTAATATGTTAAAGAAGTGTGAGTTCTACTCTGAGCTAGCAGAGTATTTTCTTTTTTCTTCTAGTCTTACCATGTCTAATGAAAAAGTAAAGATTATTCAGGATTGGCTAGAGCTCAAGAAAATCCAGTCCTTCTTAGGTTTTGCAAATTCTACTATCAATTTATCTTTAACTACTCAGATATTGTTATTTCACTAATTCACCTTACCTAGAAAGAAATCCTCTTGAAGTTCAATGATTCCTGCTGTAATGCTTTCAACACCCTCAGGAAGGCATTTACTTTTACACCCATTCTTATACACTGGATCTCTAATACTCAACTCATTGTAGAAACAGATGTCTCTAACTATACTCTTGCTACAATTCTTTCTATTATAAACAAAAATGAAGTTTATTTGGTCACATTTCACTCCTAGACTTTTCTCCCTATGGAGTTGAATTATAATACTTATGACAAGGAACTACTGGCTATTTTTGAAGCTTTCAAAATTTAGCAACACTATCTCAAAGGTCTGGTCTTTTCCACTGATGTTATTATAGATCATAAAAACTTTGAGTATTTTTTCATTACTAAGATATTGATCTGCAGACAAGTAAGTATAGAGGTCCAAGTACTTCTCAAAGTTTAATCTTGTTATCTAGTTCTGCCCTAGATGTCTAAGCACCAAACTGAACACTTTTACTAGATAATAGAATATCTACTCTAAAGAGAAGAATACTAGCTATACCACAATCAATCCTCATAACTTCAATCTCATTTTCACTCATGAACAACTTATAGTCTCTGTCTTTGTCTTTTCTTTATGCAACTACAGTTGTTAATCTCAATACCCTTCAATAAGACATTTTTTTGACACTTTCTAATAATTTTATTGCTGCAAAATACAACTCTACTAAAAACCACTAGTCTACAAACTCTAACAGTCTTCTCCATCTTGATGACAAAATCTATATACTATCCTCTGGTGATATTTACATATATACTCCAGTATAATTACAATTATA
>Ga0157363_1003915_pt1 | contig 13619 bp, 5 predicted proteins | sample AttsexASBM1_FD_111477 | JGI IMG/M metagenome (GOLD analysis project Ga0157363, IMG submission 111477) | Fungus gardens microbial communities from leaf cutter ant in Ribeirão Preto, State of São Paulo, Brazil - Atta sexdens ASBM1 | ecosystem: Host-associated > Fungi > Mycelium > Unclassified ...
ATAGGTACATAATAATAATGCATACGTTGGAAAAATAGTCAAAACTTTGAAAAAAATTAATTGCAATTTGGTATGAATTATTTATTAAAATGCGCATAAATTGAATTCAAAAAGATGTGTTTAACATATTCCAATAAAATCAGATGTAAAGGGAATTAAACAACCAACCATTTTCTCGCGAATAAATTTTAGTAGTAGAATAATATTATATATATTATATATTATATGTTATATATTATATAATATATATTATGATTTTATTGTACATAACTGCACGATGTAATTTCGTGTCATACGTTTAAAGATCGAAAAAAATACAATCGCACAGCGTGTATGACATTAATGTATCTGTTCACAGGCTAAGAATGGCGGAGTGGCGATGGTCCCTTTTTATACCTACTTCATAACATGCAACAGCACCGCTACTATAAAAGACGTTATTGGTACGTGCAACACTATACGCGAAACTGTGCTAAGCCAAACCCTGGGAGTAAATTATACCGTATCAATATTGCATGTGACAGACGCGTAATTACTGTACACATTGTATTTTATGTCATTTTGACACATTTTCCGTTGTAAATTTAATTTTCGAAGCCATGCTCGTAAAAAGACGTAAAATTATAACAAAATAAATGCATCCGTAATTTCTCGAATGAAACAAACGTATATCTTAATATTGCAAGAATCCTCCAATTCATCTTGCTTAGCCATTTTTTAAATGGGATATATATTTACTTTTACTTTAACACTCGCGCAAATATTTAAAAAGATCCGTTGCGTATGCGTGTTTCTGATAATAATAAAACATTTTACCTATGCATGCATGACAATCTCATGAGCACGTTACCTCATAACCGTGCTATTCCCCAATCACATTTTATTCCCACAGGCAAAAGCGCATGCATATATATTAAAATATTTCATATTAAAATATTTTGTGACGTGCTGGCACCAGGACAAAATGATTAAGGCCCAATATATTGTTTCAGCACACATCAATCATATTCGAAAGGTGGCGGGAATCGATCATGTTGGAATCGGAGCGGGTTTCGACGGGATAAATTTGTAATTATTCTTTCACAATATCTATTTTCGCGCGCAGGGGCACTCAGAGACAACATACATACGGCGCGTTGTTATAATAAATAATTTGATACAGTACAGTAACGCTTGTGATTAATTTCGTTGAAAAGTACGAGCCATAATAAATCTGCAACTCGATGTAAATATGTATTTAACCTAGAGAGAGTTCCACTTTTACGCTCGAGGATAATTGCTTCGCTTGTTTTCAGAAGCGCGTGAGTCCCGGGAGGTTAATTTGATGGAGGGGAAGTACAAGAAACAATGCCCAAGGAACTGCTTTTGTTCCGCAGTTATGAAACTTTCACAAAGTGCCTATCATGGTTCTTGTAATAATGTAAATGTGTATGCATAGTAAAATATATCATTGTTAACGCAACTTCTTTTTCTTTCGTCATAATAATTTTTTCAAAATTTATTTCGGTTTAACAATAGCTGTGATAAGACTAGACTGCACATTCCTATGAAGTTGTCATCTATCGATTTAGAAAGAGTTAGAGAGAGACTTGAATCATATTAATTTCTCTCTAAAATATCGAGTTGAAGAAAGATGCTAATATATTCAATTCTTTCTAACTGAGCACAGAAACTAAGATTATGGAATGCACGGTCTGTACCTATTACATCCCTTTGACAAATTAAAACGGTTTAAAATATGATTTTTCTTTTATATTGAATCAAGAATAAAATTAATTCATATTTATCGAACATCGCTCGTAAAATCACTAAAATATGTTATCCAAACAGAAACGTAAATTTGTGTAGTTTTATGATTAAACTTACATGCGTTAATAAATACCTTTCACAATAAACTACCTAATTGTACAAGTTATTTTCTATTTTCGAATTCAATACTTATTCATAATAACAATCAGACTGTTCAGACCTAATGTGGAATCACAAAAGCTTGCGTATCTATAATAATGCGTGGGACACACGTCAATTGCGAGTACAATATTGAAGCAGAAGTGAAAGTATTGAAGATCAGTTTTATGACACTAAATATACCAACTCAGATTGACTAAAAATATAATTCATATCGTTTTTAAAACAAATGAATCAATCGTTATTCAATTTATTGTTATAATGCTCTTTAAAAAACTGAACGTAATGCATCGAGCACTGCGAACTTATCGTCGTTCTCTGAGTGTTGCCTCGAATCAGCTAAGTTAAGAAGATCGTTTGACCCTCACGAGATTTGTACCTTTCGTAGTACTCCCACGGGTTTAGAGGATGTCTCGAGGTATCCGCAACTATTGGCCACCTTGTTAGAGGATCCCACATGGACGGAGGATGACATCAAGAAACTAGCCGGCCTCAACTTGCTGAGGGTATTCGCGAAAGTCGAACAGGTATGATGATGTTCGTTTCTAATCGGCTATAGAGTGCCGTTTCTTTTACGATCATTTAAAAAAATTTATTATTATTTACGATGATTATAAAAAAAAAGTTTTGGCTGCTAAAATAAAACATATATCCTATGACGGTGATTAGGTAATTCCGAATATCTAACTACGATTAATCGCGCGTGCTCGCTGAATATATTTATCAACGCTTTTGGATGGTTATTAAAATTTTAACACTCTTTGTTACGCACGCGCTAAGTTAATTGAGTGCGTTGTAACTATGGTGTTGCTCCTGTTTTCACAAATTCATTGTTGGAATTATTTTCATGCTCGCAATAAAGATAACAGCTCTATATGATACATAAAAAATAAAAATAGCAGAAACAAGCTTTTTCAAGCAAATCGAATAGTTACATAGGAAAAAAAAATAAAGACATTAATAAACAATGAAATATAATATTATAGTGAATAACACGAATATTTTTGCAGAAAAATTTACAACAGACGCTACATAATTTTCTTCCCATAAAGATTAGTCTTGATCAATTTTTTTCTGTAGAAAGAACAATTTTATTAAAAAATATCTAAAAATTTTTAGATACAGATTTGAAAAATTTTGTTGGATCATCAAAATAATCATACAAAAAAAATGATCAAGCAGAGCTGCAAAAAATTTTGCATGAGTACATTAAAATAAAGTTAATAAAACCGATCAAACTCTCTCTCTCTCTCTGAATTAATTTTTAAATGATTGAAGTATAACTGACAGCGACGATATGAATGAGCATTTTATGAACTTTATTTCAATGTACTAATTTTTTTTTTGAGTGAACCGTTTATTATTATGGTAATTTTTGGTTTCTATGAAGAAAAATATATAAGAAGAGGTAAAAATAAAACGATCTTCGAATGATCGCAAAAAAGTGAAAGTTGTACTCTCTTTTTCTTAGACAAATTCCTGCACAATTATTTTGATAGTTTAACAAAATTATTTTTAGGTCTGTCTAAATTCTTAGATGTTTTAACAAAACTTTTGTGAAAAAAAAAAATCCAAAAATGATATCAAACGCAGATCGATTTTATTCTCCATTTCTTATCTTGCTGTAGTAAGCAATTATTATCTTTTCTGATAACAGGTTCGTGACGAGTGGCACAGAGCAGCCGTGTTACCTGTGGAGAAGATCAGTCCACCAGACAACTCGGCCTGCGTTTACGGCGCGTCCTGATCCTCTTTAAGGACAATTGTGCCGGGATTTCTCGACTTTGCACGATCGCCGAAGATCCTGAGGATACCACGGTATTACTGGAGCCTGTAAGGACGCGTGTCCCGAATCGCCAAAAGATTCGTACCGTAAGAAAGCTTCACGGATATTTCTAATGGAAACGACCGACCAATCTACACCGAAAGAACTGCCGACTTCTACTTCAGGGACTCCGTCGCGCCTTAACGAGAGACGAAGATTCAGCGCGGGAATGCGACCGGTCTTTCAAAATTAATGGCGTCGAGGATCCTTCAGAGACACCTTTGGGACGTGGCAAACCCGTTCATCTGCGACTCCGTTTGAAAGATCTCAAGCGCCGTTAACGACAGTAAATTGCGATCGTATTTGAGAAATAATTATCTCTCTCTTACAAGCACCACCTTATTTTTGCGATATCTGATGAATTAGTAATCTCATAATGTTAAAGAAAGATTAATGACTGTTTTTAACTCAGTACTTCTTCCACGCTTGCAAATTATTGGATATAATTTCGCGATCATTTGTCAGGCATTTCCGTCCAGACTTCAAACTTGGCTTAATAACACTTATTTATTTATTTCGCAATTTGCATCACTCGTACGTTAAAGTGCATATTTTACATACGCCATATCATATATTTTACCTTTAAATGAATAATAATAATAATAATAAACACAGAAAACTTGAAAGTTTAAAAGTTTAAATCATGATTTCGCTTCATAAATTGCAATTTTTAACTTATCTAAAAATAATAGAAATAAATTCGTAAAAATCCTTGTTATACACTACTTATTTAAATAACTTATTTAAATTATTTTGTTAATCGCAAAAACGATCGAGAGAATTTTCGAAAAAATTTTGTCGAAAGAAACAGGAGGTCATATTCTCAACGTACATTTAGTACCAACTATGGTCGGCTAATTCTCATATCATGTCTCCAGTACATGCAAATACGATCTGTTAAATTAATAAAATTCAGAACTAGGCAGCCATATTTAGTGTTTAATGTGCAAGAATATGGACAAATTGCATGTGACAATTGTACGTGATTAATCTTAATGTAAGATTTTTTGCGTTTAAAAAAAAAAAGCCGAAATAGTTCGAATGGAGTATACAAATATCATCTCAGGCGTGGCATTTATATCGTTCTTTATAGGTACTACGACCAGAGATCTAGAACGATCATAAATGGCATCACTGTCATACACCAAAGAGATAAGCCGTACTTTTTATAATTTTTAAATAAATTAATGATACTATATTGAAAATATCTTGTGCGTCCTAAGAAATATTTGAATTCAATCTCACGTCATACATGAAAATCATAAAAATAGATACTCATGTACTATCTATATATTTCCGTCAACTTATTTTTATTCAAACTTGTATAATTAGATACAATATCGCCAAAAAAATCTTTTCATCGAAACTTGCATTTTTTTCTTTTTGCATTGACTTCACTATTAGTCTTAAGAGCTTTTCTAAATTCTCTAAGAAATTGATATCTATAAATTCTCTCTTTGAGCATTTTGCACTTAATCGTTCTATATAATAAAGAGAAAAACAGCTGAATAAAAGAGATCTTACCTTTTCTCTGATTTATAACATTAAATACATGAATAAGCATTAAACAAAAGCTTTCAAAGTTCACTTAAGATTCACTTAAGATTAAATGTAGAGTAAGATTTCGTTACTTGTTTGTACTTTTAAAAGATAATATACGAAAGATCACTCATATCCAATCGCTTATATAATTGAGAAATTATTAATATTTCGATAATTTTTAAGATGACTCCAAATTTGTCAATGAATTCGCCACCGATGGTGTTTGTCAGTGTAATTTTGAAACGCCCTATATATGAATATCGAATCAGACAAGTGCGCTTATGATGTGCGAATATAACGAAATCTCCAAAGAGAGAAGTTTGAGAATGCAAGAGATATTAAATTTCTAACGATTAATTAAAAGCTTCGAAGGTAGCTCTCATGCGTCAATAATAAAAAAGAAAAAAAACAAATCGTTCATTTTATGGCGAGTTTCTTAATTGATATAGCAACGTAACGAAGCGAAATTTTCTGTTAATCACGCATTCCATTTTAATCTTTCAAAATTTGACTTGCTTCTTTCTATAAATTTAAATTTCCGGAACTGAAACGGTTTAACGGAGGCTTATATTGAACTCACTCACAGTTATAAATCTCAATTATAAATTTCTTTGTCGAAAAAGTCAAACAATTCAATTCTCTTTATGTTACATCTGAAAATTTAAATTTATTCATGTTAAATAATATTTTAAGAAGAACTTAATATTCATTTCATTTTATACAAATTATGTCATTTTCGTTCCTTGAACTTAATTAGTGCCTCTCTTAATTAACATGAATTAGATGGGTCTTACAAATCCAGCGTCAGTAATTATATTTTGGCCTCAGTTCCGGAAGGTTAACAATCTTGTCCAAATTCACACGCTTATCAATAAAAGCACAACTCTTCTAACTTCGCATGCAAAGAATATTGGCTATTCTTGAAATCTATTTTAATGCTGCTTGATTATGCTTAAGAGCGCGTATGTAATGTCATTCATTGCCGATATTAATTCACTGCGACACTTACACTGGATTTTGTGAACACCTTAGGTGTGAACTTATAACATTCTTAGTTTCGAAAATGTAAGTAAAGATGTAATAATGTTGAGTTGATAATTGATAACAGGGTTGTCACAAATTCCTCCTTTTAAAATTCCATAACTCATCCTGATTTCCAAATAAAATTTCATGACTTTACCTGATCTGAATAATATTGAATCAATATTTTTTCCGTCCTGACTTGGAAACCGTTAAATATTTTGTTGAGATTATTATTAATGTCGTTTATATTGCTTACATTTAATTATTAAATTAGTAGTATTTCCAAAATACGTAGGTATGATGTATAAACATTAAATTTCTTTAAAACTAAGAATTTTAATTTTCCATTTTTTCAAAAAATTTTAAAAAATTCCTTAATTTTTCTCTGATTTCCCCGACTGTTTTCAATCTCTCTAACATTACTCTGATTTCCAATTTTGTGACAACTCTTGATAATTCAAGCAAAAATTTTTTATAACGACTTGCAACCGATACATTTTTATATATCTGCATAGACAAGTTTCTCGGAGCGTAATAGATTGCTATTACGCTACTTCGCACAATTTTGTTCGAGTTCCATCGCTGTATTTGCTGTTCCGATTGCACGAACCGTCGTCCTGAATCGTCCTACAGCCACAAGTGCTTTGAGAACAAAACATTGATTTAACAAATCACTTGCAACGCGTAACGCGACCTATACTCTTCGGAAGCTAATATACAAGCTAATATACAAGCCGTTCGTTTTGAAAATGGCGTATAACAGTTTTCAAAAATAGAATTTGTAGAGGCAGATTGCACGAATTTATAGTCCAGAATTTAGAGTGCATCACAAACTTGGACTTACGCCACTTTCAAAATAACTGTATGACCAAAAACTCCTGGATGCGTCGCGGATAGTTTCGTGACTTCTCTCAGGGCTGTGATATTTTCCGCGGGCCTCGTGAAACATTTTGTGCTTCCATCTAAAAAAAAAAAAAAAAAAATCGGGGCATGTCGCAGAAGGGAGAAAATGTATCGAAGAAAGTTGCATTATTGCGAATCGAAGACGTGGGTACGTTACGCTCGACAATTCATTAAAACGATTAAACGATATAATAGTCGGTTTAGCTACACAACAGAATGCTCCTTGATAAAAAAGATAGGTACTTCGTAAGAGATATTTCAGAAATGTATAGAGGGAGAGAGAGAGAGAGAGAGAGAGAGAGAGAGAGAGAGAGAGAGAGAGAGCCCCGAAAAGGTTTATCGAACTTCTGATATAATATAAATATAATTTTTAATTTCGTACTTTGTTACAAATCACACATAGTCTTGTAAACGCTTTTATAGTTATTCAGAAAATTTATAGTAAAGTAACGAACATTATCTACAGCTCAATCGACCGTCATACCGCTTTAATCGAACGAATCGCGAGACACAATCGCGAGAAGAGAAACATGCGTATTGCGTCGATGCGCCGAGATTTTCCGATTATGACTTTGTTAATATCGTATTAAATGATAGCAGTATTTGGAAGGATAGATAGAGCGAGGACGAAGCATAACATAGTCTAGCGTGGACTGTACATCTACGAAGAAATTTTTCAATACATACTAAACATACTGTATTAACGCGAAAGCATATTCGCGTATACACATTTTTGAGAACAATCGAGATGCCTTCGACGACTCGCGGCGCTGCTCCACGAGCTACGGGATTTTCATCCGCACAAACTGTCAAAGAACTAGACTATTGACAAAGAACATGCTTTTTGCAATGCGAGAAAAAAAAACATGAGTTTAATAAATTTAGTCGTTAATTAAAAATATATCGTTGGCTGTATGTCCCCCGCGACAACATTCGAAACTCGATTCAGTAAGAAAGGCGAATACCTTGTTTTCCCTCAAAATAAAGCTATCAGCATGCATTTATCCCGAAAGAATTAGCAAATACAAAAAATGAAAATTGTCAAAATACCAAAAAAAGAAGTTTACGATTAATTGATAACCATATTAGAGAGTGAGGCGCAGCTCCCTTTTACATAAATTTTAGCAGCAATAACGCAAGTAACCGCCAAATAGTCTACTCAGTCTACTGTTAAGTAGCATAAACGACCAATAGAAGGATACGTATATAATTTCTAATTCGAGTAAGTCTAACGAGTACGTAATTACGGCACTTTGCTCAATACCACCGATTAGGACATCAGGAAGACACACACATACCGTTCTTTCCGTAGCGTTTCCGTAATATAAACCTTCGTAATTTTAACTACGTTTAGATGAACAAACGCGCGACCGCATCACGGTTATTCTTTATAAATAATTTATGGATCTTTCCTCTGCGCGAGGCAAATATTGCAAATGACGCCGAGGCAAATATTGCAAATCGACTCAAGAGTTGAGGGGAAATCATAGATAATTATTTTGAGTGTGTATGAGTGAGCAACACATGTGAGCGAAACGAGAAAGAAGATATATTGTCAAAAAAAAACCAGGAATAATTTCGAGCGTTTCGAGAAGGTGGACGCGAAAATCGTATCCGAAAAACGTCAATTATTTATGTATGTAGACAAAATGGAATTTATCGATACGCCCGTGCCTCGTATCGTTTGGACAATCTATAATTCTCACGTTTAATTTGTCTCGGAGTAACGTTTCATCTTACGTTCACGATCACGCCATTTTTCGCGACATGAAAAAAATCTAATAAAAAAAAAGATATGTATGCATAGATGAATGTAAACGTTCTTTTCTCGAACAGCTCGACCATTATTCTCCTGATAGATCAACGTGTTCATTTTGTAATATCTAACGAGTAGGGCGATCAACTACGTATGCGAAATAGAGTTCATTTTTTCTAAGATGACATAACTGAGGAAAAATCAGAGAGAAGGGCAAAAGGAAAAGATAATAGCGAGAAAAGGAAGAGATCTTAGTTGTATAAACCTTATCGTATATACCATAAAAACACACAACTGCCTAGAAACTCAGATTAATAAATATATATATTATACTTATTACATTATATACAATTAACTTAAAAAAAAAATTGACATGTCTAAGCGCACAACAACGAGCGAATTTGGTTGAACAAGAAACGTGTAAGTAGAATATATCCAACCGTGACCGAAGCGTACGTACATAGTGTACCAAAACCACCGGAACATATTTCAATAACAACTGTGATTGAATTACAAGTGAAAATTACAGAAAAGCTTCAAGGTGACAGACTGAGAATAAAATTATACACACAGAAAAATATATACTGTACGCAAATAATAATTACTTGTTGCAAATATTTCAAAAGTTTATATGTGCGCGAATATAAGCATTAAATTTATTGAAAATCTATTCTGAATCTTAAATTTAATACTTCAATCAAGATTATCAAGTTAAAACAAATTCGATTTGCTTATATAAATTCGTTTCTTTAATTTTATAGTATTTTTCAAAAGAAAATAAATTCCTATTTTTAATACATATTAATGAATTTTTCTAAAATTTATAATAAATATATTCTAAAATTATTATCAAGAAAATATTTTATACTTTATTAAAGATAACCGTTATTTAATAGAAAAAAAGTAAATTAAGTAATTACTTTCCTTTGCAATAGAATATTTTTCTGTGTGTACTGTTTAAAATTCAGGCCGGTTTTACTTTGATAAAGTTTGGATTGTCACAATTTTTGCGGAAATTTAAAGAAATCCCGATGATCTTCCGTAAGATTCTCCCTAAAGAAATATCAAGTCTGCGTGTAACAAGATCGTCATCGAAATACGTACTGGTAGTTTCGAAATGCATCGTACAGAAGAGCAGAAGGAACGAGTCAGTTCACTACTGTACTCGAGAGACCATAATGCGGCACGTTTCTGACCGTAGCTACTGATTTTTCACTTCGTCTGGCGAGAATAATGCACTCCCGACCACTTACCGCGAAACAAGTTTTGCGGTCGAACGTCGATACATCGAGCAATGCGAGCGAGGACAAACGTCGACCGGTTTCTTAGCCGAGTAACCGATTCCCGCCCTGTTATCTCGGGCGAAGTAGCTAGTTTTGAAAAGTTAAACGCGTCCCACGAGGATCCTGCACTACGCTTTTCAATAATGCAAGCTCAAGAAAAATCAGTTGCCACGACGCTAGCTTGTCAAATATGTCTTTTTTAAAGAAATCCGCTGGCCCCATTGCAAAAGGCTTCTCTTTCGCTTCTAGATCATCCTGACTCTGATTCGACTAAAATAGTAATTTCAATTTCACGAAGGTATATCTTTTATTGACTCTCGATGCCAAGGAGACTCGAGCTGAAGTAATGCCGATCGTCATAGACGTAAACGAGTCGAATCGATGTTGAGTAAGTCGTGCAAGTTGGTCCCCAAAAGGGGCCAAAAGCTGTAAATTTCCGCAGTGAACTTCAGCGGAGATACGACGTGAAACTTTCGCCCGCTCGCATTTTCGATTTATCGCTTTGTCGAACGCTCGAGATGAATCCTAGAAAAAGAAGTGATAGTCGCGAGTTAAAGCACTTTAGAAACACTGTTCTAAGGCATCTAAAGAGCATCATTTATATCGCGAGAATTCGGGAATGAGAAGCGGAATGGGAGGCATTTAAACAGAAATTTCATTATCAACAAATACAAGTACAATCAGCAGGATGCCTCGAGCTGTTCGATGACTATGTACAGCGTGTAAAAGTTTTTAGAAAAATTTAATTACATGGCAGGATGAGAAGAAGAGTGTGAGAGAGAGAGAGAGAGAGAGAGAGAGAGTGTGTGTGTATTTGTGTGCTGTGTGTGAGAAAGAGAGACGTAAGAAAGAGTGAGAGGGATTTGCGAGAAAAATACCCATGCGATAAAAATATATTGCAATGATTAATGGCATGGCTAGATATTAAAGACGCTATGAAAATAAAAAGACGATAGAGAAAGTTTTAATAAATTAATTCTTAACGCTATAAAAAAAAGACAAGAGACACTATTGATACATACTATCTAAGAAAAATAGTATATATATATATATATATATATATATTATATATATGATAATAAACACACATTTACACAATCAGAGAAAGAAAGGGAGAAAAAAAGAGAAAGAAAGAGAGAGAGAGAGAGAGAGAGAGAGAGAGAGAGAGAGAAAGAATAATAAAGTGAAAAACCGAGAAACAAAAACACATGTACATGGTATCCTATGAACGTAATTATAAATATATACCGATATGGGCGTAATTACATTAATATCTATGAAAATTAGGTATCGATGTACTTGCGGACATAAAATGTGCATGAGATTAACTCACTTGCTATTATCTATATGAGAACAAATAAATATATACTATATTCATAGGATATTTCAAAATGTTATCGCCATTTCTTTCATTACGAATTATTTGATTAATTTTCAATCTATTTTTCTCATTATTCTTTCATAAATATACTTTAAAATATCAAATATATTTTTGTTCCGTAACTTTTCAATTAGAATTGTTAAAATAACACAAAATACAGATTGAAAAGCAAGTTTTCGTTACGTACTAATAAAAAAAATCAGTTCTTTTAGCTGCTTATATAATATTATTTGCAGAACTGACGCTGCAATACTGATTGAATACGCTTTGATGTTTTCATTTAAAAATGCCGAAATCCAAATTAATCAAAGAATTCTTAGAGAACAAAATTGACGATAATTCTGGAATATCCTGTACGTAACAAAAGAGAGAAAGAGAGAGGAAAAAGTATGAATGTATGTAAAAGAATGTATGCATGAAGAAACTCGTGCAAGAAAATGCAAAGAGAATAGAGGAATTAATTAATCGAGAATTTTTTAAAGAAAGTCGAGCCGCATTTTTCGAGCGCACGCTCGTCGGCTTCGACGAACTTAGGAAAATATTTACAAATGATACATTCACTTGAGAGAAGTTTTAGTTAGAGAGAGTGAGAAAAAGAGGTAAACTTAGATCGTGTATAAACTAATTTTAGGAGTTTTGGTTGGTTTGATGTTAGAATTGACCCGGGAAAACGTCGAGTCGAGTCGATCGTCGTAGAAGCACATGAACTGCGGCAATAAAATCGAATCGCATCACTAATGAGGTCGTGTCCGCGTGTAATTAAGGTCAGACTGTTATCGCGACGGCAGTTTGCAAAACGATTTTCCCTTAAACATTGCGCGCTGGCTTATCGAAGTGTATAGCGTAACTCGCCCTTCGCGATTAAGCGGCTTTACATTAATTAGACGCGCTTGCTCTGCTACATGAAACTCAATTTTGCGATACTATATAAGCCATTGTAGCCACAATGAATCAGTAACATTTCTACTCGATTTCTTATTATTAATAGATGATTGTTAAATTTTTAGCATATACGTATAAGTAAAGAAGTAAAGAAGATTGTTACAAGTAAAAAGAAAAGTAAATTTTAAAAAAATAATATATTTAAAGAGACATCTTCCCAAAAATGAAGTTTGCAAATATCATGGATTTATACGCCATTTAAGGCGTATAGGCCAAGTTATTAAAAAATAATCTTGCAAACTTCGGCCGAATAAATGCGAGAAGTGATAATCCGCGACCTCGATGAAAAAGAGAGATTCGATTTTACCTGTCGATTATTAAAAAAAAATTGTTACTTCGCGCAACAAGAGTTTCGCGAAGAGCGGACGAAGACGATCGCAACGGCGACGATTTTATCTACGTTAATCTAGAAGACATTGCTGGAACAATGATTTGTACGCCTTCTATGAAGGACCCTAGAGTACATTATGTTACCTAATACTCGTAAGCACACATTATCTAATAAATATTATTTACAAAATCAGTTGGACTATTTATACAATATTTACTTTACAAATCCTCAAATATATTACAAAGTTTTATAATTAAAATATTAAATATATTTAAAGAGCAATAATTGATAGCTTACGATATACGAATATATTAGCAATACCTACTAAAAATTAATATTTATTTGATAATTAAAGCTTATTTTCAGTGAAGAAAAAATATTTATGAAAATTATTTTATTATTATTTTTCTAATTTATATATACACATCGAAAACAACAAAGACGTATGATTTTAATAACTTAAAAAGAATTAGAATTTATATTACGAAGTTTTCTTGCAGCAATTTAATTTGATTTCTTTAAAATCATGATTAAAATTGAAATTTTTTATTTAATAAGATTATATGATTTTCTTTTTCTATTAAATAAAACCTGTAAATAAAAACAATAAAATAATTTAGGTACATTAATTTCTTTCAATTAAAACAAAGATTTCTTTCAATTAAATCTTATTCTTCAAATAACATATTTTAATTTTTTTTAAATAAGCAAAAATAATATATATC
>Ga0157363_1003916_pt1 | contig 13619 bp, 3 predicted proteins | sample AttsexASBM1_FD_111477 | JGI IMG/M metagenome (GOLD analysis project Ga0157363, IMG submission 111477) | Fungus gardens microbial communities from leaf cutter ant in Ribeirão Preto, State of São Paulo, Brazil - Atta sexdens ASBM1 | ecosystem: Host-associated > Fungi > Mycelium > Unclassified ...
CAAACTGAAAAGGAGCTTGTAGAACAGCTTGGCGTTACGCAGCAAGCCATATTTTTTCGTTTGTTTTTGAATAAAGATTGAATTTTACAAAAAAAAGCTCAGAACTTTTTTGTACACCTAATATATCTTTAATAGAACATTAATCGATATTAAACATGTATCTGGTATATGATTCATATGTATTGCTACGTATCTGCTATATATATAGTAACATTTCAAATGCTACGTATCTGAAATGCTGTGCAGGTAGTCTTTTTGTGTCTTTATGTACATATTTAATTTATCAAGGCTTCTATAACTCATGGTATATTCTTTCTTAATATTTATCGTAGATGCAACCATGTCAGCTGAAATATTCTTACATTTCGAAGCGCAAATATGACGGATGTTCATGAGAGAATCAGATATTTAGATATACTAAAGATTTTCTTAACTGTCTCAAAATTAACGATTAATTAACTTCTTTCTCATAATGATATAGTTTAATATTGGATATCCATACGCAATTACTCTCTTAACTTTGCGATCTACTCTGTATTTTCGAGCCCATATTTAATATGTAAAACATAGTAACAAATTATGAACTCACATATACAGTTAACAATTAAAGGTTGCAACACATTTTTTTAAAATAAGTTTCGGAATGCAATTTATTTATCAAGTGATTGATTGTTATTTATGGATCCATAAGTAATAATTAATCTCGGTGAGTAGGTTGCATTCCGACACTCATTGAAGAAAATACGATGCAACCTTTTAGTTGCTGACTGTGCACTCAGGTCGTTGTAACAAACGTAAGGAGAAAATCATTATTTATAAAATTACAATCTCGTATATTTTGAATAGTTTTTAAAATATAGAAAGCTAAACATCGCTTTACACATGAGAGTTGATTTCACCCTTCAAACCGTTGGTTAGCAACAACTTTCAGAACTTTTTAAAAAAATGATTATTTTTTCAAATATTAATGATAGATAGAAGTAATTTTATTAAAACTAAACTTGTAAGTAGATTTATATCACAAAAAAATGATAAAATGTTATCATTTCTACACCTGCATCTATTATGAGATAAATAGTATGCGCTTTTTTTTATTGTGATTTGTCATAAAAAGGGTAATTGATCCAGGTCTATTTCGCTCTCATTTATAGGTGCAAATATGGAAATTATAGCATTTTATCATTTTCTTGTGTGTGTAAAAATCCACTTACAAGTAATTTTATGATAAAATTATCAATCATCAATAACAATAAATTAAAAACAATATTTTAAAAAATAATATATTTTTTTAAAAGTTGTAAAAGTTGTTACCAACAAACAATTTGAAAGGTGAAATCAGCCCTCGTGTAAATATTTAACTTCCTCCGCTATATCTCAAAAACTATTCATCTCAAAAACTATATAAAAAAATTTTATACAAAAGTTTTACAATAAAATTGCTTCTATTTATTCAGTAATATTTTTTTAGAATATTAAAAAATTTTTTTTGAAAATTTTGGAAAATAATTTTTTTTAATATTATTAACGTGAATGAATACAGCTAATTTTGTTGTAAAACATTTTTGATATCTCTAATAGTTTTTGATACAGTAAAAAAAACGGAAAATTGCTTTACATATAAAAAATGATTTCTCACCGTTTTTTGACCGGAACTGATATTTTTTAAATTCATCTCTTTATGTAAGCTATAAGTACATAAAGTTTCATTAAAGTTTCATTAAAGTCAGAATTTGATACCTCGCGAGGTTCCCTTATAGGTAAGCCGAAACGTCCTATCTCTTTATATTATATCTAATATTAAAGATTATTATTACATCTTATTTGTTCATTTATAAATCTTTTCTTACCTTTTTATTATATGAAAAGAAAAATAATAAGAATAAATTATATAAACAAAAGAGATTGAGAAAGAAAGAGAAAGAGAGAAATATGTAACAGCTGTCGGTGGATTTAGTGTAGGAATATCTGAAGGAGTAAAATGCTCGGTCGTTCAATTTCTTGACGAAAGAGAATGAATGTCACGTCTGCAGCACGGGATTGGTTGATCACCTGTTGCCCATCAGTCGTGATTGGTCGGCCACCTGTTGCCCGCTGACCATGATTGGCTGGCACCAATAGTACTAAGCAACCGTTAAGGGAAGAACAGATGCACCAGTCGACACAATCAGAGCTAACGATCTACAGGGTGTCCCAAAATAATTGTCAAATATTTGGGCAGATAAATTGGACTAAACTGAATCGAAAAGTCATTTACCATTTTGCAATTTTCACAATAGTTAACATCAAGATATCAACTATTAAAAATTGTTGAACATTGGTCTTCAATAATTTTTTACTTAAATACTATCAATTTTACAGAAAAATTGCAATAAACAAAAATTATTTATTTTCTTTTCATAGAACTTTAAGAATTTTTTCAAAATTTTTTATCAACTTTTTAGTACTGCATTTTCTTATTTTTATCAACATGAGAAAATATGGAATTAAAAAATTCTGAAAAAATTCTTAGAGTTTCTATGAGAAGAAAATAAACAATTTCTGTCTCTTGCAGTTTTTTTATAAAGTTGATTTTATAAAGTATTTGAGTAAAAAATTATTGAAGACCAAGTTTTGACAATTTTTGATAATTAATATCTTGTTAATTATTGCGAAAATTGCAAAATGGTAGAAAACTTTTTAACTCAGTTTAGTCCGTTCTACTTGCTCATATATATATTTGGTGATTATTTTGGGACACTCTGTATATGTAAAGTGATAGAATACTTCACACATGTGAATTTAGCAGTATGTAGAATTTCTATACACGTCGAACTACATCTAACTTGAATTTGTAACAAGTTATTGGATTTTTTATTGGCGATATCTCAATGAACAATGCTGCACTCTCTGATTAGTTCTTAATGAAATCTTTTTTCCTCTAGTTATCATAATTATTTCTTATTTATACATTTATTACGTGTATATATAATATATCACACATATATAAAACACACACACACACACACACACACACACACGCGCGCGCGCGCGCGCGCGCATATAATATTACATATACAGAATGTCCAATAAGTTTTAACAAAGCGCTTGTATATATAAATAGAGCGGACTAAATTATATATTGAAAAGTTCTCTATCATTTTGCAATTTTCGCAACTTTTTTTAGTTATCTAATGAGCAGAATATCTAAAATTGATGTATAAAACAACTAAGATACAACTAAGATACTTTAAGAGTTTTTTTAGAAACATCTTTAAGATATTTCATAAAGAACTCTAAAAGAAATCTTAAAGTTGTCTTATGCGTCGATTTTATCTTATTCGACAATGTTTAGAAATAAATATCTCATTGACTATTGCGAAAATTGCAATATGGTAGAGGATTTTTTGACTGATAATTTAGTTTGCCCTATCTACATACGAGCGCTTTGTTAAAACTTATCAGACACTCTGTATAAAATGTATAAATTTATTATTATTGAAATTTAACTCTAACCAGATCCTTCTGCCTGTTGACCATTCCACACATGTGAAAAATTTACTTTGCTGACCCTGACCACAATCGCCCAGTTTGTACATGAAAGGTGAACGAGAAATGTTTTTCACGCACATCTCGATCGTAACGAAGAATCGAGTTCTCATCGGAGATCGTTCGTCGTTAAATCGATTTGGAAAGCGAAACAGTTCGATTTGGGATCACATTTGCGAACACAGTTGTTTCTTCAAATCGCTATCAAGAGTATTCCCTTTTTAAATAATAATGAAGGGATCGACGTCAGTAGTTCATACATTACTTTGTCATTTCTTATCCTTTATATCGAAAACTAAAACTTTACGAATTTATAAATAATTCGCTCGATTTGATCGAATAAAAAATACACACATAGTTCGAAAATTTATGTTAATAATACAACATTTTATATCCACTCAAATTTTTGTGTTAATTCACAATATAAATATAGCAAATTATGAAAGCATATTTCTTCAGTACAATTAACATGTTTTTATTAATGTTAACATTTATAATGTTAATATGTTACATTAATATATTTTATTCATCTTAGAATTATCTTAGAATTATCTTAGAAATATCATTTATCTTAGAATTTATAATCTAAAATAAATGATTTTTATATTACTCATTCATTTATTTATAAATTACGTTATTTTAACACTAAGAATGTTGAAAATCAATTTAGTATGAAATATTCAAATAATATAATAATTACGTTATTTTAACACTAAGAATGTTGAAAATCAATTTAGTATGAAATATTCAAATAATATAATCACATTATGTTAAATTAACACTCGGATATTAAAAATTCAACACCAAAATTTTAACGATCAATTTTAACACAAATACAAAATGTATTTTTTACTATATACTTACTGATTTTTGCATGCAAACGCAAATTCTAATCTATTGCACTATTTTTGAAAAAAGACTCTTTAACACTCATTATTTGATAGAGAAAAAACTTTATTCGTGCGTTACCTGAGCAAAAAAATATACGAGTTTAAGTTCCTCGCGATTGTTTAAGAACGATATCGCTTATTGTTGATCTCGATTGATTAATTACGTTCTGGACTTTAATTCGAGAAGCTAAGCCGGGCTTTAATTTAGGGATCGTAGACGCAATCGTGTCTCAATCTCGGATAATGCGCCCTTGAGAGAGGATAATTAAAGCGGTGTTGAAGTCCCAGCGAGCAAAGTCTGTCTGAATTCCGGCTCAAAGAGATCCGGTTTACACTCTTGGACTTTATCCTATCGAAACTCGTCATCAATATGAATATATTATTATTAATATGCATATAATATTGTTTTATGATTATCAATATAATTTAAAAAAAAAATATATATATATTAGGTATTTCCGTGAATCTCATTTCCTTTCTTTATCCATATTCATTTATACATACATTATACATACATTCATACATACACTGATTATTGCGAAGACCATTACTATAAGATCTCGGTAATCTAAAAGCTTAGGATGCTCATATGGAATATAAGAGATCCGAGTTCAACTCCCGGCCGAGGTAATATTTTTCGCAATAAATTTATTTACAGTTTTTCAGCATATTAATATCTTTTGAATAGAATGCTTGATTGAGCATCAAATTATTAAAATTGCTTGATTCATGATATTACTACAGTAATTTAATTCCGTTTATAAGTCCAATGTGGCACGCAATTTGAATGGCTATAAATATACGCATGTACATATATATATATATATATATATATATATATATATATATATATATATACAATATGTATATAATAATTCAGATTGAATTATTTAAGCATTAAAGATCTAGCTTTGACTATTATAGCCATTATTTCTATTTCTTATTATTGGATTATTCATTTATCATCGGCGCTGTTTTCTGTACATAACAATTTGATTCACATGGCAAAATGAGATTTCACCAGTAATCAAGTGAGTCGGATGCGGAATATATACATATAACAAAACAACGATGTTTGGAACGAACAGAATGTTCCCATTCGTTTTTGGATATTCCGTAGTTTCCGAAAACCTCCAAAACTCTCGCCAAAACTTCATTTTAAATAAAAAATTTCCCAAACAGCCCACAATATTTATAAAATATTTATAAAATATTTGTACTTGTTTAGATTTATTTTAAATATTTTGTGAATATATATTTTGTGGCTTAGATTGCACATATCATAATAATATCATATAAATATTCATTATAATTATTATGAAATATTTATTGTAAATGCTATGAGATATATATTAATATTTAATAAGACATTATAATCCAAGTAAAAAGTATTAGACATATTTATTTATATTCACCATAAATATTTACTCTATATTTTAATAATATTTCAAATAAAGCTTTATATAAAATATGTAAAATATTTATATAACATTTCAAAAAATAAATAATAATAAATATTTATCATAAATATTCTATACTGTTTGGGATTCAAATAATTAATTTATTATTGTTTACTCTCTTTTATCAATGTAGATTAGATTTAATCTCTTTAAATCTTTAATTTTTTATTTTCTTTTAACTCTAAAAATTAGAAAAAGATAAAGACTATATTAAATCGAGATTAAATTAATCTATATTGGTAGAAATAGATATAAGATATAATACATATAATTGGCGCTCGTACTTTCGAGTCTTCGTTTAATTATCAGTAGAGTACTTAATTATTAACAGTGATGTTTTTTATTTATTCTCATTTTTCGCGAACTTTAAACTGTATGCAAAATCTGAGCGCACATAAATAGCGTACGGATAGTGAGAAAGAACGTGAATGAGAAAGCGATGTCTTGCGTTGAAAAATCGCGCGACTTTTATGACATTTCAGGATCTAGAAATCTAGACTCTCGAGGCGCCCAGGCATAGTTGATCGATTATTCAGCCTATATTTTTTATCAAGAATCTGTAATCACGAAGTTAAGTAATTCTCTCAGTTATAACGATTTTATCATCTATCACAACCGAAAAAGCGAATATCAATTTCATCTGCATAAAAATTCATAAAAATCTAACTTATTTCTCTCTTTTTTTCTCTCTCCCTCTCTTTTATTTGCTGATTACAATTGTAATCGCAATTATGTTTTCTTGTGTCCATTTCTATCAATCTATATCAGCTCTCTCTCTCTCTCTCTCTCTCTCTCTCTCTCTCTCTCTCAAATTCTAGAGAGAGAAAAAAATGAAGAGTAAATTGAACCAAGATTAAAATTAAATTATACATTAGTATAGAAACGGGCATTAGTCTTCCCATTAGAATTCGCATGAAGAGAAACAGAAGATAAACAGAAGGACGGGTCGCAAAGTCTCTATCAGATTAGAAGCATAGGAGATTGAAGAATTGTGAATTGAAAATTTGAGTAATCAGATAATTTTAATTTTTAATCCGTTTCGATTGATTTCACAATCCTCAATCTCCAATGCATAGTCTGATACGAGTTTTAAAGGGACGACGAGGTCGATCCACTTTGTGATCCTCTTACATGCGACATAAGAGGACGGAGAATGGATTCATCGTTGCGGAGAACTTTCTCCCGGACGGGCGCCCCAACACTCTATACGTGACTCTTGTGTCTGGCCACGTAACTTTCGAAACGACAGGACAGGTCTCTCGCAGATTGCCAGTGCATTCCTTTCAACGATGCACATGGGATTGATCCTTGTGCCACGATCTCGAGGACTCTTGCATGTAATCCGTAAAAGTACATCCGCGCATCCCGTTAAAATTACGAGGAAGTTGCGTAAAGACGATATCTTGTTATAGAATATGCGCAGCATTATATCTTTATTGCACGGAAAGAATGGTTTTGCTTAAGTATCTAAAAAATGTAACTATTATATATATATATATATATATATATATATATATATACAATTTATAAAATTGAAAAATATATTTAAATGATTTATGTCATTCATTTATCAGTCTATTTTTTCATTTATGCTATTGTTTAGATATAGATTTGAAAATATTTATAGTATGATAATAATGCTGCAAAAATGTTTGACAATCTATCAACTAACTGTTTGGATGTTCTATTATTTTAATGGTCTAATATTCTAAGATTCAATATAGAATTATTTTCAAATCTGTCTCTATAAATTTTCTATGATATGCAAAACCGATCTTTCCGTGAGGCACTTTCACTTTTAGGGTAAGAAATAAGCATTAAAGCAAGAAAAATATTCCAAATTCATATAATATTTAGATATATATGTTTATTTGTCCTTCTTCTATTAATTGATCTCTCAGATATCTTTCTTGTATAATTATTTATTTAGTCGGTAAGGTCAAACAAATTCTGTTTTTCATAATAAATTATTCGCAGATTTAAAATTCTCCTTAACATTTGATTATTAACATCTTATAAAGATGCTTATTAGCATCAAAAATTATTAAATTACTTGTCAATTTAATAAATAATATTACTATTCTTCTATTACTACGGTTTTATTCATAATTGAGTTTCAAGACCGAAAAAGATTTTAGCACGCAGAATTTGAGAAGATATGTATACATATAAATTCTCATAGAAATATTTAAACTCATTGAGATCCGCTTTGACTAAATATAGAATTCTCTTATTTAATTAGATTTGTTCTCAGTTCAAACACACAAGTTCTATTTACCATTTCGTTATGACAAAAAAAATCATTGCATTTACTATCTCGAATAAACTAGGAGTCGATTCTGTATTTTCAAACAAGGTGAAAATTACAAAAGTGAGCAAATTTATTATTTATGTTGACCAATGAAATTATCAGTATTCTAGTAAATTCGCTCACTTTTGTAATTTTCACCTCGTTTCAAGATACAGAATCGATTCCCTGTTGTCATGTTTACTAATACCATTAAATGTGTGCCTTAAGTGAGATTCTCGATTAGTAAACGAAAGTTGTAAAAATATACTCGCGTTAACGAATCAAATTTAAGTGTTATTACGACAAGTGTGACAACTTGATCCAGCTCCCCGCAAGGACGTTCTCGTAAACAGAAAAAGAGAGAGGGAGGGGGGGGAGGGAAGGGATCGCGGACTTTCGCAAGGAGGCCGTAGATTCCACGAGGAAGCAAGGCCTCTTCTCGGGAAGCGCGCGGTGTCGGATGCCGAGGAAGCCGCTCTCGCACCGAAGAGGCGAGAAAGAGGGGATGATCGGGAGAGAGCGAGCGAGAGCAATGAGTGGTCGCTGACCCGGCCGGAACGTTGACTCCATGTAGTCAGTCTCTCCTCCCTCCCTTTCCCCCGTCATCCTCCTTTACATTTTCCCCTGGGTTTTGCCGTGTAGCCGTACCTTCGATTACGCGGAGTTACCTTACCTTCCCCGTTCGCTTCGCTACACCTCGCCTCATCTCGTCACGCATCGCCTATGAGTTTGTCTGACGATAGTGCATCTCGTCGCGTTCCCGAAGAATTTCCGATCTCCTCCTCTCTTTTCTCAACCCTTACCCCTTTCTGTGGAACTTCCTACACATTAAGTTTTTCCTTCCTCGACTTTTCCATTGGATATCAGTAGGTATCTTTACTTTCCGTTTTACCTCCTAATGCGCCGATCGCCGTTACTCGGAGCACCTCGCTGACTTCGTCCATTCATTTTTCCTTGTCCATCGTATTTCCAGTTTTAACGGAGAGTGGGCGCGATTCTTTGCGCCTGGTTGAAAAATGCAAAATTGTCGTTGTCAATTTCGAAGATCCACGCACGACGTCAACGTCGACAAATATATTTTGAAATGAAATTTGAATAAAGCAACCTTGACATTTTTATGACATTATATTTGTTTTTTTTATAAGAATATTTCATAATGTATATTTAATAATGCGTGAATATGTTAATACGTATAATTTAACAGTACTGTTAAGGAATACATACATACTTATATATAGTTTTGTGACCATAAATATAAAACACCTCTCATAAATTGAAATGTTCTACATTTAATAAAACCTAAAGAAAAGAGTTTTATTGAAAAATAATATTTGTTTCTGTAATAGTCTTAATACTTGATTAGTTATTTCCTTTCATATTTATTAATTATATTATTGTCTTTTCAAGAAAATGTAATAATAAATTGAGAGTAATTTATACTTAATGTGATAATTGCACATATTTTCGGATCTGAAGCGAGATAACTTTTTACTAAACGGAAAAAAGAGAGAAATACAAAAATAAATGTAATAATAGAAAATTATTTAATTAAAATAGATAATTAACAAAAATTTATTAATTAACGGACAATTAAGAGAAATAACAAACGCAACAATTCGTTTGTAATAATTAATAAAAAATCTTACATAAATTATATATAAATCGAACATTTCGACTCCATTTAAACCATCATCAGCGATGTCCAAAAAAAATAAATTCATAAATTAATTCAGAGAGTACCGCAAAAGATAGTGAATAAATAAAATGCGGAAAGACAGTTATAACCCACTCAGAATTTCAAAAAACTCAAATTATGACTGTTATATTTAAAAAAATATAATATTTCGGAAATATAGATCACAGAACTCATTAAGATAATTAGATCGAATTAAGTACAATGTGTAAATAGCAATTAAAACATAAATATAATATACAATTATTTATATTTGAAATTATCTGCTTTAATAAAAAAGATGAATCCTCTTAAGGAATATATAAAATTTCTGACAACTGTCAAATCAAAATTAATTTTTCAATTAATATTACTTTTAAAATACAAACTCAAAATTGAATTTTTCCGCTATCTACACTTTTCATTATAGAGAAAATTCATTCAATGCTACTAATACTACTGTATTACTTCATGAAAATAATACACATGACAATTAATATACATTCTATGATTTTACAATTAGACAAAATTTATAAACAAAGAACTTTTTATAATCATAAATGTAAATACACAAATAGGGAATAAATGCCTTAAACGATTAAAATTTATAAAATATTTTTCAGTGGCATTTTTTGTTACTTTTTATTAATATGAAAATAAATATTTGACATCTTTGGCGGAACAGTTAGACAAACACGCCGAAATCGAAACATCTGATCACATTATTTATATTTATCAAGACTATACAAATACATAAATCGTATGTAAAATGAGATTTATATAAGGTGGCAACAGCAAGTTCCAAGTTCCAAGTCTTTGACAGATTCAATATACAGCGTTTGCTATCCGCACGTATTCGTAGTTGCTATAGAAATCTACGTAAATTCAAGAAAAATGACGCAGTTTCGCAATAATTGCGTTTCGAAGCATCTGTAGTGCGCTGTACAAGTACCGTTAGAATCGTTATCGTTCCCGCATCGAGAGTCTGGGATTCAAGTCCTACTTACTAACGGTACCCATTTATTCCAAGCGGAGGGATCCCTCTCCCCCTTCCCAACAATCCAAGCGGAGGGATCCCTCTTCCCCTTCCCAACAATCCGGATCATTTTTAGCATGAAAGATCCTCCGGTTTATGACTGTTTCACGATAGTCGCTTAAGGTTACTGATGGTCGGACGAATAAGAGATGCCGCTTTTTCTTATCGGTGATAACAAGAACGCCGACATTAACTTCTTTCATCGCATTCCTTTATTGTCATGCAGAAGCTATGAATTAATAGCTAATTTAGAAAATTTTAGAAAATTATGACCTATTTACGAACGTATAAAAAAAGATTGCAAAACGAAAAAAAGTCCTCAGTAAAAAGTTCAGAGGATCGATTGTATATTTTAAAACAAGATGAAAATTATAAAAGTCAGCAAATTCACGATAGATGTTGACCAATGAAATGCTAAATATTGAATCAATTCGCTCACTTTCGTAATTTTCATCTCGTTTTAAGATATATGCAATTTTCAGTACAAATAAAATTTAATGTAATAAATAGAAATTTATTAAGAGGTAACTTAAGAAACCTTTTTCAATATTAAATATAAACACTCAAAATTTTTTCTAAAATTATTTTCCTATTAATTAATTTATATCGCTAAACGGTAAAGAACTTTTATGTTTATTTCGATTCCATCTATCTTCCTGTGGACGGAAAAGTCTCGCGGGACACCCTGTATATGAATTATATACCTATGGACTATGTACAGACACTTATATAAAATTTGCAGATGACATTTTGAACTATCACAAACTATCTTTTGCTATATAATTTAAATTATATAGTTTATGATACAAAATGTATATCTGTGCATATTAATTCTCTAATTAATTAAAATAAATACGAATTTTCTTATATAATTAAGTTGTAATTTTCTTATATTTTATAGTTACAATTAATGTATAATTGAACTGATGTTATTAACTCATAAATGACAACATTAAAGAGCATCATGCGCAGTTGTAAAATATCATGAAATTATCATTTTTCAACTTATCGTCATCAAAAAACTTTGAAATTAAATAATAAAAAAACAAGACTTAAATGATGATTTTCCTCCTCGGAATATATTCTATGAAAATATACAAATTACAGGAAAATCGAAAGAGGCGTTATATTGCATATTTGATATTTCAATTTTGGCCTAAATTAAGAGAAAATTATTTCGGTAAGTTATTATAAACCAAAAGTAAACTGCAGTTGCGCGTACACGCAACGCGTCGGCGAGAATTCAAAAAACTATGTTATCATCAGCTGATTGGCGCCGATTGCTGCAAACCATGCGGCCGATGTCGGCGCTACCTCTTTAAAGGGAAAGAATGATAAAAAATTATCAAAATTGAAATCTTAAGACAAATTTTTTTGTCATTCTCGGAATAAATTCCACCTCCCAGATATTAATGTATATACTTTAATCCTGGAAAAGGATTTTTGAATCTGTAAAAGAGCACAAAAATAAGCCCTTGCAAAACACGTAATTTCATTTTAGGAGAAATATTTTTTTCTACGCTTTGAATCTTCATTCCACTTAGTATTGCTCATCCAAGTAATTTGAATTTCGCTTCATGCTTATTTTCAATCTATCAATCAATAAGTTTTAAAACTTTTATATCAAGCAAATGTTAACCGCAGATGTCAATTGTACGTGTCAGAAAAAGTGAATTTTTTAATTTTTTTCTGATTTTCTCGTGAAATCGTGTTTTTCATTTTCGGGATTTCATTTTATACGTTCTTTAATTCTGTAAAAAAAAATTCTACGATCCATGAAGTCCATTTCGAAGATTTCTCCTCAAACATAATCGTGGTAAAGTAGGACGACTTTAAGATCCTTTTAAGGGATTTTTGTAACAAATACTTTTTTCTTTCACAAATTCGAAATCCTTTTCCAGAATTAAAGTATACGCATTAACACGTGTTTGTAAGGTAAAGTTTATGTCGAGAAAAATCAAAAATTTCAAATTGATATATTTTTTACTATTTCTTAGTGTAATATGGCATTTCAACCTGTCAAGTCGTGACAACATTTGCTTAATACGAAAGTTTTGCAACTTGTACTTATGAAATAACACAAACACGTAGTTTGCACAAATAACGTCGAGTTCTTAAAATTAGACTTAGACGCTTCATCACAATGAATTTGTTATACGGAAATTGAATGTGCGACTGCGTGTATTATAATTGCATGAGAAATTGGTGTGGTAGTACAAAAACATGTCGATACGCTGGAAAAACAGCGACCTCTGATGACTTCGTCGGAATTCTGACTTCGTTTTAAGATTCGTCATCTATATTACCGACATTTCTACTCGGTGAAACTCCGTTGGATTTACGGATTGCAAAATTGTTATTATATAATTAAAGTACTCACAAACAGGATTTCAGTTGCACTAGATTTCATGAGAAAATCGGAAAAAAGTTAAAAAATTCACTTTTGGCTCGTACAGCTGTCACCTCAAATATATATTGATATAATATAAATAAAATAAATAATATTTTTGAGTCCATATATTTTAAAAATAAGTGTGCAGCTGAAGTCTGGATATTACTGGAACAAATGATATCGAGTTTGTAGAATTAAGATTGAAAGTCTAGAAGAAAAGTTTTTTTCACTGAGTGGAAACTACATGTATAAGGATGCTTTGCAAAGACTGAGAATCAATTGACGTGACATATATATATATATATATATATATATATATATATATATATATATATATATATATATATATATATA
>Ga0157363_1003917_pt1 | contig 13616 bp, 7 predicted proteins | sample AttsexASBM1_FD_111477 | JGI IMG/M metagenome (GOLD analysis project Ga0157363, IMG submission 111477) | Fungus gardens microbial communities from leaf cutter ant in Ribeirão Preto, State of São Paulo, Brazil - Atta sexdens ASBM1 | ecosystem: Host-associated > Fungi > Mycelium > Unclassified ...
ATATATATATATATATATATATATATATATATATATATATATATATATATATATGATTATTTTTAAAATTATAAATTTAATTTTCCGTTGACAATGAATATGAATTTTAACTCTTCCAACAATAGAAGTCTTCAAGAAAACAGTAAATTTTTTATTATTTCAATATATAAAAGAAAACATTCTAGTATTAAATTCTAGTATTAAATTGAATTTGTTAAAATTTCAACAAATTTTTATCAACACAGAAATCGGATTGTATTTTACTTATTTTTTACAAAACATTAGTGCCTTTAAAGATCACAGTTGCCAGAGGATTAAGATTCATTTTTATAAAAATATATATAGAGATAAGATAACAAATACAAGTAAGGGATGAGGCAAGAACCGTTGAAATAACGGAGAAGTTAAGATGAAGGAGTGAGAATGAAACGCGAAGGGAGGGAAACGCGTAAAAGGGATTTAATGGTGTGTTTCCCCGAGATATCACACAGTCTCTCTCGTTTTCGTGCAACGGTATCGCCGCGGGGCGATCCCAGCCGTGAAGAATCCGGGCCCGTGCATGACGAGATGTAAGGAGAACAGTGATTTATGCCACGACAAAGAAGTACGATAATCGCCGGTGCCAGGGGCGATTCGAACCGATTGGCGATTGCTTATCGATGCTCGTTACTCGGTACAGAATGCAGGTGAAACGGCTTTCATTCACATTGCATTATCCGAAGCTCAAGTCGTTATCGATTTTACGAGGATTGTTCTCCGGCTCCGTTTCGTTTAATCGCTGTTATCTATATGCACGATCATCGATTTCATTAATTGCACTAATTAGCGTAATACTAATTAACGTTACCATTGCCGCGAAAATAAACTATTATCATATACTCTTAACATTCCTCCATAATATCGTTATGATTTTTAGAACTGTAATTATTTTTGAAAAAATCTTTGTAGTATTCCTGATATAAATGATAGATTTTAATTAGTATTTGCTAGCTACTTTTAGCTGATCTCCTTCGACGCATCTCACCGAGACACATATATGATACTCGAAATATAAAGAAATACTAAGATTGCCATAAAAAAATTTTACTGTGGAAAGAGAGACGTCTCTTCACAAATGTCAAGCATTCTTGTTGGTGTTTAATATCGCGAGCACTTCGGTTCCCACAGGTCCACTCTTATAAGCGTTGGTTCATCAAGCAGTAGCATATTGCTGGTGTTGACAAAAGCCGCGGGGGGTTCGATGGACCCGTATCATCCCTACGAGGGAAGAAAACGCACCCACCAGCATGTGTATCCCTCCGCGACCACCTTCGCAGGGTGGGAAACCGTGACCACCATCTCATTACTGGTTCCCATGGGTACGCGTGCATTCACGGGGTCGCGTGCGCCGCAGGTCCTCTATATATGGATACGCGAGGGTGCATCGCATTATGTAATTGTGACGGGCGCATGCTGCTGCTGTCCGGTGGAGAACCTCGCGCGTGTGAACGATTTCTACTGCTTGCGCAGCGAGCGATTTCTCCATTTGTTCGGGGCTCAGCAGGAGAATCGTTAACCTCATCGACAGGTATGGCGTATACAGCTTTATTAAACGCGTGCAGCCGTTCAATTAATATTTTTTAACTACTTATATTTACTTTGACATTATTGAGAAATATCTTGCGTCATAATGCAAATTTCAAATCTTAGAGTTACGCAAATCTGTATAATTGAACTTTTGCATTAAATTAAAGCATTTTAAAAGCATTCATATATTATAATTCTTTTCTCTTTAAAATGATATACTTACCCTCTAAAACTTTTAAAGTAAATTGTCACTCCAAAGAATAAAATCTCACTCTTAAAAATTGAGAATCGAGCTACTCTTTTTCAAGATTCTTTCAATTTTCACTCTTCAGTGAGATTTTAATCTAAAAAATTTAGAGAATAAGAATACTTTTTTTCATACAATACAAGGCAATTTAATGTTAACAACCTACTTGATATAAAATTATAACAAGATGAAATTATGCCAATGACTTTGTATACTTTATTGTCATAATCGTATCATTCATTGATGAATCGTAAAAAATCACTTTGTAGAGACAAAGACAAGACAACCAATTCAGAAACTAAATGTTCAAGTATTGTTCAAAATTTCATCCCGAACGATATTTCGTAATAATTGGAATTATTTACAGCTGACGATTTACGATCTGACCTCACACAACTTTACTGTCAACAATCAAACTGTCTTCGACATAACTCTTGTTGATCATGGGAATAATAAATGAATTTCTTTCTATATTTCTCAGTTTGAATAATAACAAATGTTGCAAATAATAAAATTATTGCAATAATTGTAAGTTGAGTGCAATTTGATACGCAAACTTGATTTCGTTTCGGTACTCTGATTTCGGAGATGATCGCGCTTCGCCTTATCGTCGACCTATTGTTTGCTAGGTCATAGTTTACTGAATCACGTGCGTGTCGGCACGTGACCAGAAGAGTGGCCAGATTTATATAATTCAATCCCGACCGCGCAGATGAAGGGTGGTAGATAGGCGAACGAGAGATGCTTTGCCCCTTCGCGAATACTATTTCGACGTTATTGTTTGCTGCTATCTTGGCAGAACCGCAGAAGGGAGACTCACGGAAATGGACTGCGCGTCCATTGCTCTACGCACGTGTAAGCAAACATTCATCCTGTCGTACATTTCGCGTTGATAGCCAAACGAATGATTCAATCGTGATTTCGCGATTCACGAAAAGTCGCAAGAAATGAAAAGTGAGATACGTGAGAAAGTTTTAGGGAGTATGTGAAATATCAATTTATAAATAAGTAGGCAAGAAAGATTTAAAAAATATGTTATCCAACATTTAGAAGTCGCTAATTAAAAATACAAAATTACAAAATTAAAAAGATTGTTAAAAATTGTGGATCTTTTATAGCAAACGAATATTACAAATTTTTAATAATAAATACATATAACAATAAACAATTTTTTTAATTGTCTCGATCATTCACATTGATCACTTTGCTTTGAACTTAAAGCCGGCTGATCTTCTCATTAAAAATGATCCACATTATTACCACAAAGTGCTTAATTTACTCGCCGTGCAGGCGCATGTCGAGCGGTCTGACCAGAAAATTAGAGATCCAATTAAATTCCCCCGCTCCCCAGAGTAAAGGGTGAAACTGAAAACAGGTTCTCCCTTGACTCATCATCCGTCCTGCATTTCGTAGTACGCGCTTCCCTTCCTCAAACCATTCGCTAGCCCTCAGCTATTTGAGAAAGACAAAGAGAGTCCCCTCGTAATCCGAGCTATCTGCTAACTAATAAAGCTCAGCAGTCAAACCGCTTCGACTTCGATCTCATCAGGGACTAGAATATATCTTTCCCACACGCGACCGCGGATTCTGCGCTAGTTTGCGTTTATAAGTGTACAATATACGATAGAGGCAATATGTTCAAAAACGATGTTACCATCTGAAATTGAACGCTAAACCAGACCCTTGGGAACGCTAACGGCACCTTCATCCACAGGACTCAATTAATCACAATGGTCTAGAGAGTCTAACATATGGGGTGAACAGACATTATTATTATATCTTATGTAATACAAGATGAAAACGAAATTATGCTAACAAAACATTCAAAAAGTTTTGATAAAACAATCTTAGTAAAATTTATTTTTCTTTGTTTTAAATATTTCAAATAAAAGTTATTAATATTTTAAAATACGAATAGCCCTTATAATAATAGATATAAAAGAATATAAAAAAAAATTTTTTTTAGTCTTATATATTTTTAATCTTATATATATAATTATTATTATTACGAGAAATTATTCTATTACGCGTTTTAAAATATTGACTTTTATTCAAAATATTTTGAGCGAAGAAATAATATATAAGACTATTAAAATATTATACAAATTCTATTGATTTAGGGAAAGGGAAGAAAGGGACAAGCAACGAGTATACCAATTCTTGGCAGGCCTATTTAAAACTACTGACGACTGACGGTGATGGCACAGTCGATGCAACGTAACTGCATGTTCGCCGTAGTTAATGGTGTGAGATAAATCCGCCATACAGAAGGGCGACCTGCGTCCGACATCGTCGATCGGCACCGTGCACTTAGCTCAATCGTCTAGAAATTCTCCATGACGCATATCCGGCTGTGAATCACATGACGACTTGCCTCTCGTACGAATATCCGAGATATTCCTCGACGGAAAGAGAGGTAAGAGGGGAGAGAGAAAAAGAGAGCGACAGGGAGCGAGAGCAGCCACTCGTACCAATCGGAAGCTGGTTGTTCCGCATCAGCCCTCGGCACCCCTTGACCTACGCCCGAACAACGCGCACAGGGAGCTAATGCATTAACTGCAATTCACTCGGCGGCTCGTGTATACGACGATCTCACGCCGGAAGTCACCATTGTGCCATCGTTCCGCGCAATTCTTCCGACGCACCGACTAGAATTCTATCAGCGCACCTACTGTATGTATTAATGCGCGGCTCGTTTGATCGGAGACGGCAATGTAAGTGGATCGCGTAATTGGAATTATTGTGGACTCATACTATTTTATTATGTTCATTTCCTTACGCGTGTTTGATTGAGTATTAGTCCTAATTGGTATTCATGGGTCCAATAGACCTGAACATTTCTTCAAATATGTTGCAAAAAAGTGTTTACAATTATTTTTCACAATCTTACATAATTTTAAATTACATAAATTTATTCCTCGAATTTTGACCGTCAAAATAAAAAATAATCAACAAAAAAATTGCAAATTGTTCGCAAAACATTACAAGTGCGACAGAAAAAAAAAACACAATGTAATTTTAATCGCGATGTGTCCCGCGAGCCGACACATCCTATTTACCATCTACACTGATTCAATGACGCCAAAACACACGCAAACATATGTCACAATGGTAATCTAATTATTATGTCGTAGACATAATAATTGTCCGCAGTAGCAAAGACAACACGAACGGCTACAAAGAAGGGCACATGTGCACACATTTTTATAAATATATCTACAACCAAATATTAATTATATTCAAATTTAATGAAAGCAAGGACTTCACAAATTTAATAAAAAATAACGGCTGTGAGAGTCAATTATATAAACCTTGATGTGATTCCGACGAACACATGCAATAGAAAATTAACGTTGCGTTCCTTTTTGATTCATCCCCAGAAAGAATTATCCATAATAACAATTTCTTATTCCACAATCAATTCTTCATGTAATGTGTGAATTTCCCAACAGTTGGCAGACTATTGGAATCAATTGAAAACCAAATACGAATTGGAGAAACACATACAATACATTGTCAATTATAATTATCTTAAATTTCTCCTCCTACACTCATCATAAGCGCCGCACTCCATTATATAGATAAAATATTTAGATAACAAAAAATTTTTGGGAATTGTTGGGAAACCCACACATTACATGAAGAAATTGATTGCGGAATAAGAAATTGTTATTATAATTCTTTCTGAGGATGACTCAAAGAGGAGTCGGAATGTTAATTTTTTATTGCGCCAAAATCACATCAAGGTTTATATAATAAACTAAATAAATAAATAAACTAAATAAATATAAGATAACCTAATAACTGCGTTGACCACAACCGTTATTATTATTTTTTATTAATTATATTATTATTTACACATAATTATAATTCATCTATATTTTGCCTTTTGATTGATTAAGTCATTGACACCATTCGTCGTTTGTAGGATGGATACGCACAAATTACAAATGGAGGGATGAAATAAATCTTTTAAAGTACAGGAAGGGGAATGACATTCGCGATGGAAAGTACTTTTTGTAGAATCACACGGACCAGTACACTATGCAGGTCCTGAAAATGGCACGTGACCTTACGAGCGTGGGACTGGTGCATCAATCGTTATGTTCCCTAGCAAAGGGAGCTGATAATATTGGCACGAGGCATATTGAGCGTGTCCCTTTTACTCCTTCTTCCCCTCCATCACTTAACAATGTTTCCACCCCGATGACGATTAGAAGGGTGGCAAGTTTGGACCAAACCGATCCACAAGCATTATCATCATGGGAAAGATTGTAAGTCATGTGACGATGAATAATTTTTTAATCCCATCACAAAAAATTTTAATGCACTTTTTATTATATAATTAAATACATAATACATGTGGTATATCATCATTATTATTAATAAATCTTATTAGTAATTTTAAAAGAAATTTAAAATTATAATTTTTATTTGATTCTAATAATCGTTGAAATTGCATTAACACAAGTTTAATTAAACGATTAAAAAGATTTAAAATTTAAGAATTAATATAAATTTATAAAACCAAGTGAATCATCCGCAGAAGAAGATCCCATGAGAATAAGATCGGAAATTCTAATACGATGTTGCCGGCATACCTGCGGGCTGATATTGGTATACGAATTAATTCTACTTCGGATGGAGCCCGCATGAGCCCAGGTGTAGTTATAATACACTGGACTTTAGAGACAGCTAAATTCGGCGGCGAGCCGAACCGTACAGATAATCATCTAGGTGGACCCGTATCATTTGATTGAACGAAATTAAGCGAGACGATTCTCTAATAAAGGTGACTGGTACGAGAACGCAATTATGTGGGAGATAAGGTGGTTTCCATGAATTACGTCAAATGTAATTGATATTAATGGCTAATTTAACTTGTTGCTGCCGGATGTCGAGACTCTACTTTAATACGGTAATACAAACACATGGAATCTGTTGTATTGTCGTAGTTAATAATTTCACAGCCGTGAAATTTTGGGCCACTTAATTACAATGATTTCTAGTTACAATAATTTGATTCCCTCAAAGATGTACAAAATTAATTATATTTTTTTTTAAATAAAATGCCGACGAATAATGGAAATATTATGTCGCGAATGTTAGCTATTGACTTCATCTTCCGCGCATGAAATGCATAATACTTTTGCGCGAACGATCGTAGGAAGTCCAGAGCGAAATGTCAGAAAGTTCCACCTACGGATACTTCACGGCGCGGCGCAGCGAGTAGAAATCTGCGCGATGGGATCTTGACGTAGGACAATTAATTAGAGCGGACAGCCGCGATGCGCTAATGACGCGTGAACGATTCCGGGGCCAATCAGTAGTTGAGAATCGTGCGTCGGGGCCTTTTCCGCGATGGGCGATGATTGATAGCCCCGTGATGCGGAAATCGCAATTCGCGCGCGGGCTACGCGAAAGGATCCCATCTGCGAAACAGTACCTCTCACATCCTTGCTTTCCATTACTTCCTTCATCGTCGGAGAAGCGATAAGTAACGAGGTGATTGAATGAGATATTTAACGAGAAGATTCTACGATTATACCCGCGCAACGTGTTAAATAACACGTGTAAGGCGATACTTGCGAGTTATTGCAGCGTTCAAGTATGTGGATACAATTTAGAGTAAATTATCGTATATGTGTGTGTTAAAACAGGTGATATTGCCAACGGTATGGCTATTAAAGCTATGAGATATCAACATAAACACGTGAAACGCACATTTTCGTAATACTGCAACTGTTAATATGAGATAATTTGATTTTTATAACGTTTATAATGTGGTTGTAAATAATATGAAATGTAAATAAATCGTTTTCAAGTCATTTTGCGTACTTATATAAAATCAGAAATGAAAATCATACTTATGTAATACAGCTCAATAGAAAGCGCAATATTCCTTCCTATAACTATGGACTCACGGATACAATGGATTTTATTCGCTTTGAAGCTTCATGAATAAGATCGGATACAATGGATCTTGTTTGAAAAAGTTAATCAATTATCCTCGACGAGCATGGCATCTTGAAAATAAAAATGAACATTCCTCTCACGTGAAAATTTCCACCTGACGTGGAGCCAACAATGAGCTTCGAATTTCACTCACGAATAAGGGGCGCGTAATATCTAGCCACTTATCTAGGCACACGCGTCTAATGTTTTTGATATAATATACTCCCACACGGTGAAAAGCATGTGCATGTCTCTTAGGGTGAATTTAATTCATCAGTGTCGATGGCAGACGAGCGTTTCACATCGCTTCGTCGCGTTTTCGTGCTGCGCGCCATATCGAAAGTTACCGTGACGAATTATAAAATTACAGGCCACGTATATATCTTTTAATATTTATTCAAAATCTAAATATATATATAATAGTCTATATAATAAAATATTCATCATGAAAATGAGACATCTTGAATAATTTATCTAATGTTCTGTTAAATTAACAATATTTAAATTCGTTTTAAACATTGGAGAGCGAGAGTTGTGTGTTTTCAGTTTATTCTCCACATTCGTAAATCGCCGAATATCACTACGCAACTATGACGCTATCTGACCTGAAGCAATTGGTCGTGTATATAATGAAGCGATTCTAAATAAATCACAAAAATATATAGAGGGAAACAATTTGTTTTATCTTTTCATTACTGTTAGTAATTTTTATTCTGGCAATAAAGCTCCAAGCTTTCTATTTAGAAGCATTTTTTTAATATCAATATTTATATAAGCATATTAACTGACTGAATTAAAAAGAGACGCTGGTCATGTATTAATAAATAATTCAATTATATTGTTAAAAAAGATTAAGATCGAAATATAATTGCGCGCAAGATGCATTTCCGATTTAATTTTTGTACAATAATATTAACGTTATTAGCGAAACAGGCTGCAATATGTATAATGAAACAGCATACGTGAAGGGTGCCCATTGTATCGCGCTGCTTACAATGATGCACAATGGTGTGGAATACCGTCTAACAAGTTTCAAAGCATTATACGACTGGCAGGCCACCATATTCGCGCGAGTTCTTAATTACATGTTTCAACACCGGCCAATGGCGGTGATATACGACGGTCGGTCCCGAGAATATCAGTGAAAAATACCGATCGAAGAAGCAGTAAAACACGTCGCTCGGGTTCACCTGAAACACTTAATTGCAGCGATAATTACTACTTAAAGGCGGTATGACCGCGTTCACCGGTCAACATCGTGCAACCGTCATGAGAAATTTCGATCGACAAGAGACACGGAAAAACGCATTGCCAACGCGTGGCGCTAATTGATTGTTTGACGCAAGTGGAACTTACAGATAATTGAATCTGTCAGTTTAAAAACAATTTAGCTTCATAATTTTCGAAAGTCACAATATCTAATGCAACATATCCTAAACATTTTACTGTTAGTTATAATATACTATATTATTATATATAGTTATATATCGATTACATAATATTGTATTAATTGTGTACGTTACGCATCTCAACATATTAACAATAAAATGCTTGTCATTTCATTAACTTCGTTGTGTATATAATAATCCCATTGCGAATCACACGTAACGCATAATCGTCATTACGCTGTATTATTACATTAGATCGTTTAAATGTACTATTATATTATTGTACGTCAAACGCTGCTTTAGGGTGATTGTGTGCCAATCGCAATGGCGCATAACATTACGATGCTTTTACGATCCCGAACTACTCAGCCGCATAATTCGCGCCGATAGAAAGCAGAAAGGATTTTTCCTGATTAGCCAACGGCGATCTCGTCTTGAAAAACGATCGCTCGTTTGTTTCTCCTCGTTCTGCTAATTCGGTCTACGAAAGTTGACTATGTCGGGCGTAATATTGCACGCGAGATAATACGACCGATTGTTCGAATTTTACGAGGGTCACGTACGCGCTCGCCTCGCCTGGCGCATGTTCCGAGTGTTTAATTTCGCAACCGAGTGCTGCCCATGATTGATCGACATCTAACTAGGCTCGTGCCATTTTTCGCGATTCAGTCCGACGTGTGTACATGTGTGCAAGTCTGCCAGTCTTCGATCTTACATGTCCATTACTGAGCGTCTCAAGAAAGCAACCCGTAAAGTGCTTCAATCGCACTTAGCGATCAAAATCATGGCAACTGATTAAAGAAAGATCGATTTTTCTAGTAATTGTCGGTAATATATATTTAGATCATCTACTTCACTTATGTTTTAGTAAATGTACACAGAGTGTCCCAGAACCATTAATTAATATTTCAGGGAGTGAACGAGGATGAAATTTTGAACTAAAAGTTTGTCGATTTTGGCCATACTTTTTTTATCCTATCTATTTATGAATTTATTGATTTATTTATTTATTGTTAATATGAAAAATTAGAATAAAGTTTCAATCAGGATAGTGCATAGCAAGCGCGAGAAGTCCCATGGCATACTACTTGGGTTGTCCGGAAAGTTCGTGCCGACTAACCTATACATAATTTAATAAATATATACTAAAATTTAAATCTTTTGCGTTTCAATTTTCCTTCAAAATCGGCACAAATTTTCCGGGCAACCCAATATTATACTTCTGTGTACTATATATAACTGATTAACTTTAATTCGGTAGATATTAATCTGAGTCAAAATTGGTAAAGAAATTTGGCAAGTTCATCTCTTGAAATGTTAATTAATTGTTATGGGACACCCTATATAATATATTCATACACACACACACACACACACACAATTTTTTTATTAAAAATTTTCTTTATTAAACGATTAATGTTTCATGCATTTTTGTTTATATATATGTATATACAGATTGTTTAAAATACCAATATTATCTCACGTTAAAATATTAATCTCGCGAGCGTATCTACACGAAATTAACTTGCTCGTGATTGATTTCGAACACAGATTTCCTTTCCACGGATATATTTTGCGGTACATTGCGTATCTTATAAACGCAATTCATTCTAGAATCAAATCTCAATCGATGGTAAATCGACATTATCATGTCGAGATCACAGGCGGTACGCGGGTTATCGTACAAAGATCAAACGCGTGTTTCTCTAAATTCTTTGGATCCCGCGGACTGCCTTCTCTGGGTTCTCTCCGCCCCTCGATCCGAAACGCGAAATGAAATATATACATGACGGCGACGCGGTCTGGCTTTAGGTTCCGTCTAGAAATATCTTGGAATTCCAATCTAATCGAGGTTACAATTTTCCTCTTAATTATACAGGGTGAGTCGCGAGTAACCCAATCGACTCGATCGGTCGTGATCTCTTGCCGCGTGCGAAGGAAGTCGTATAGGTGAACGTTCAGAATGCCGAGAACATGCAGGCTCTCCGAGCTCTCATATCGCGGAGATTCCTAGACTGCAGGTGGATTAGAGAAATAACAAGCTCTTTCTCAGGACCCGAACACGATTACCTCTGCTTTAAGGAGTATCGGTTTCCGACGGCTACCGGAGCTGCGCCCGCGAGAAGCTAGTAGTCCTCCTTTAATAGGATTAACGGTACTTACGATGTCACTCGTCAGCTTCACTCGTGTACAATCCCGACTCTCTCTTTCTCTTTCTCTCTCTCTCTCTCTCTCTCTCTCCCCTCCCTCGCTTTCTTTCGCTCCTTCTTTTTCTTTTAATCGCCAAGATATATGACACTTTGACCATTACGCGGTATCCATCGCTTTTCAAAATTAACGATCCAAAAAGTCGGGCTTAACTGCCGATTCGATAATTCATGATATGTGGACCCAAGCGTGCGTGTATTACAATCGCGCTAGATTTATCATATCACGAGACGCATCCTTATACACTGCTATACCATGATCGTAGATCGCGACAACTGTAAGTTGCAATCACGGAATCCATGATGAACGCAACTGTGAATTCACTATCGATAATTCAGATTTATAAAGTTCAGTGATCACGGAATGAATATAAACATAATCACGAGCATTAAATACTTAGAAAATGCAAAGGTATGCTTGAATATGCTTCATAAATAGCTTTTATAGCAAAATTAATTTTATAAATATCTACCGCTTCTTTTAAATGAAATATTTTTCTATAAAAATGTAATGTCTCTATAGTCTTTTGTTTATATGTACAATTTTGTAAGACAAAAATAAAAATATTTTTCAGAAGAAGTTTTAAAAGTTATTTATTTTCTTCTTCTTTCTCTCTTTTCGAGACGCTAGCTTTAGTGAACGTCTTGAGCGCGAAAGGAACAAGACAAATTGTCGGTGCGCGATCCCATCGGCTGGTAGATCGAGATCACGATCGTGACCGCGGACTCGAGACGACGACGTTTGCAAATCAATTAAGCGGCGCAGGACAGAGGCGATTGGCTCGGCGTTAATTAAGCCGGCCACCGGCAACCAGTTTGTCGAACTGTCCTCTAATTTCGTGCCTGCCTCTCCCGTAGGCGATAATGAACATGGTTAAAGCGCCGCTGTTATACGATAGTTACCAGTACAATTGATCGCGTAGATCGTAACGCGACAAAACCGATCGGCAATCGCCAATTATTGAAACTTAATAGTCCCAACGTGATAAGATGACAAGCCAATTAGCCTAAGCGGCAGACGTTTAAGAGAATTATTAGTAGCACAAATCTCAATTTCATCAATATATATGTAAAATTAAATAAAGATAATTAAAACCTGTTAGTTTAAATAAAATAAGACGGTAATTTACAAATGATGACATTAATAATGGCATAAATAAATAAGAAATTATTGAAGAGTAATATATTCCTCATCAAAATTAACTCTTTAATAACAAAATTGGGATCGGATGTAATTCATAACTTCGTAAAAAAATTCATTATTTTACTGCAATTATCTAAAATCAGTTAGTAGTTTATTGTATCTATTATTTCAAATATAAATAAAGAGGAAGAAGTTTCGTATGTTATTATTTACCTACTTTTTTATTCATTTTGTAATTATTAACTCATTTTCAAATCAAAACTGAAATATAAAAAATATAATGTTACCTTCGCTACGTATGCGACATACATTTGAAGATACAAGCACGCGAAGAACGATGTTTTATCGGCGCATTTCATCTTCCCGGAAACGTATCGAATAGCAATGAGATTATAGCACTCGATAAACAACCGATATCTGCTTTTATTATACCCTCATAAAATTATAGAACTTCTATAGCCTATTTTCTGCCTAAATGAGCAATCCTGTCAGTAATTTCTGTTAGTTATTCCGCGCAAATATTTCAAAGTAAACCCTTTATTAATAGGATTTACATCGTGAGGACTCGCCTCAAGAAAGTAAAATGAAACTGCGACACGCCAATAGTGCACGCCGAAGAGAGACACGGAAAGAGAACGAGGATAGTTGAGAAAGGAAGAGAAGAACATCGACGACACATAGTGGGCGTTGAGAAGATTCAGTACCCGACGAACGCCAAGCCCAAACGGCATTACATTCGATTCCAGCCGCCAGCGGCAGACATTAAACTCAACCTGTTCCAGTTCGCGCTTAAGCATATAAAGCGAAACACTTCCTCCTCTCTATAAAGAGGATTTTGTCAAGCAAAAGAGAACAATAAACGACTCTTTATTACCTTTCTTCTCTGACTATCAAGTCTTTCTTTATATATTAAAAGAATTCAAGAAATTAAATTTTTTTAATCTTAAAAATTTTTTAATCTTGATGAAATTAGTACAAATTTTATTTTAATTTAATTTTAACTATATTCATCTATTATATTAAGGCATTATAATAAAGTATTTATTATATAAATATAGGCTATAAAATCAAAGAAATTCTTTTCGATAATGAATGATATAAAAATTATA
>Ga0157363_1003918_pt1 | contig 13615 bp, 4 predicted proteins | sample AttsexASBM1_FD_111477 | JGI IMG/M metagenome (GOLD analysis project Ga0157363, IMG submission 111477) | Fungus gardens microbial communities from leaf cutter ant in Ribeirão Preto, State of São Paulo, Brazil - Atta sexdens ASBM1 | ecosystem: Host-associated > Fungi > Mycelium > Unclassified ...
CACACACACACACACACACATCTCCAATCATCCACCCACCCACGCACGCACGCACGCACGCACGCACGCACGCACGCACGCACGCACGCACGCACGCACGCACGCACGCACGCACGCACGCACGCACACGCACACACAGATACACAATCAACAAAATCAACAACCTGTGGATATTTGGCAATCTAGTTTGCGTCGCGAACGAGGGTTATAGTGAAACAGAGCAGGAATGAACGAGGATCGACACCAAGAGTGGCAGTATAAGGGCGTGTGAGAAACGAGAGAAGGAGGGTGATATTTCGAAGCTATCTCAGGAGGGTGTATTACGGGTACAGGAGATATCATTGAAAGCGATATGGCTGCATGCATGCATCTACAAGGTTTCCTTGCCTTCGCATATCGAGCTTCGTATGCATTGTATATATTGCAACGTACGGCACGCGCGACTCAGAGAGATGCCGAAATTTATCTTTACCCGAATTTCTGTATTTCGCATAGAGACAGTTACGACACGCATTTATGACATTTGTACGGCCGTCACTCATGCGAAGTCCTCTCGTGAAAGCCACCGCCATTACAATGGACATCTCGATTCAAGTTGACGTATACCATGTAGTCCAGTTAGAGATGGCAAACCATAGTAATAGGTACGTATGTAATGCGAAACTCCTGCTGTTACCTGCGTTAGATTAGCGCAATTGCAGTTAATACATACACGTTAATATATATGCATTATCTCATTTCCGAGTTGGAAACATTGTGAGAGGTACATGAATGATTTTCTATTTATATCTTATCTAGCTAGTTTAATGTAACATGACTCCCTTAAACTTTTTTATACATATAAGATATTAATTTAATATTTATAAGTAAGATTTTAATTTGTTTCACGCGCGGTATTATATACTGTTAAACCGAAAGTGATTTAAATTACAATAAGATAGCGCAAAACGGTTTGCGCTATTGTTACCATTAAACGCGCAGAGTGAATTGTACCGGTCGCGTTTTAAACGCGGTCTCTTGTCTCTCGCGACAAGCGCTTTTCGCTGTTTAAAAGACGTAAAAGTCACCTCATTGTAATACAGATGCCGCAGTCCGGAGCACTTTGTTTACGCGGAGACTTAAGCGAGAGTAATTTAGAAACCACTTGGAAACGTCCCGGCACGCTTCGGCGAGCAGCGTGGAATTAGCAAACCGAGATTTCAAGTGCTGAAATAGTCACCCGGGGAACTGCGGTACGTACCGACTTTCGTCGTCCGCTACCTCTAACCCTGTCTTTCGAGCTCCCTTAACGGCTGTTGAGGCGAAATGAATAATCCTCACGCGAACTCGCCGGAATGTAAGTCGGCGCAAACGACAAGTGCACTTTCGTCGCGGGGTGCACGATTAAGTTTTAGATCCAGAGGTCCGTTAATCCGCTTGCGATAACTTTTATTATAACATCTGACTTTGCATATTCGTTGAAAACTCTGCTCAATAACTAGGTTACGCCATGCTATGCGCGATATTCCGTGCAATACAAGTCTTATACGCTGGGGCATAACGGACCGCGTCGGATTCGGGCGACAGGAATAATTACACGGTACTTTGTTAAACTGTTAACATGGAAATAACGCGGGAGTGGATGCAGCGCTGTCTCGATTGCGCGATTAAATATGCAGGCTGTTTCAGAACTGTCGGTGTTTCTCTAAACTGCTAGAGGATATGCCCTGTAAAGAATAGCGATTGTTGCCATAATAGGATGTCGGTGATTTTTGATTTATAAATAATTTAAAATAAAAATATTTCGGTGAATCAAACTTGAAACAATACATATATAATACTGTCTTAAGTACATTCAAGCAAATCTTGCTTTGAAAATATTAATTTCAGATTTAATTTAAAAAATATCAATTACGAAAATACAAAAATATAGTGTCCAATTAATTTTCTCTCATTTTAAGAAAATGAAAAAATTAATTTGATTAAACAATGCATTTGTATAAACACTGCAGAAATTCTGCAACATTTAAAATTTTATATTAAATTGAAATTTTATATTAGCAGTTTTCCTATTAAAATTTCATGTTTATGCATCATCCTTGCCAGTACAGAGCAAACTAAATTATTAATATTATAATAAATAATTATATGGTTATCATGTTATCAATTGTATTTAAAAGAGATTAAATTACATATATTTAAAATATATAAAATAAACAGATATTTTGACAATGGATATATTGATTTTGATTAAAGATTAATAAAATTGTTTATCTTTATGGAGTATGTATGATTGAAATTATACTCAAGCATACATGACAAACAGTTAAATTGACAATCGTAAAATATAAATCCAATTATGTGCATTTCATTTCCGCATCATCGTTTTTGTTTATCTGGATATTGATTTTCTTTTATAGGCGCGTATATACAAGAATATATAACTGTATCCAATATATATTAAGAAACGATTTCCTTATAATTTGGATTATATTTATTGAAATTTCTCAATATCTTGTAGCGATATTTAGATCATCATTTTTCCACAATATTGTTCTGATGATAATATTCGAGGGACTCTAACAGACCTACAGAGAGTTCCTTTTACCGCGTGCGCAACGATAACGATAAGCTGGTGATAATAGCGCCAATTCCACATGACATCCTCGCGGGAGAACAACCTCTTGGTGAGATCGCGACAAGCACGAACTGGCGCGTAATACTCTGAAAACTCGGTGTAATTTCTACCATCGTGTCCTTCGTGGCAATTACGTTCGTACGTCCCCACGCGTGAATCTACGGAGAAAATAGAGTGTTCGAACATTTATCGTTACCACCACTTTAGTAAACCAACTTAATTCTCTCGGTTGTATGAATGACCACAGATATTTTTTCGATGCAGATTCGAAAGAGAAGGGCGAAGTACCAACAATAATTTTAAACAGTCTTTTATTTTTTTTTCAATCCGCCTTCTTTTTATTATCATTTAGAAGAACTATTTGGCGACGACATTAGTCGGAATGTTGCGAGTGGGAAAATCCATCTCGTTGACCACAGCTTCGCACTGTTCTGCAATTAGAACCGTAGAGCGGAAGAGTTCTGGAATGTCTGGCATTTTTTTGCTTAATGATAAAAAAAAAGTCGACTCGATACGAACCTGGTATGTTCGAGTATTTATTGTAACTTGTGTCTAGTGTACCGCAATAGTGGCTAATCTATATATGTAATTATATTAATTAACTCTTACGTGGTTCTTCAACTTGTTAGAAAAGCAAATTAAGTGTATTACAAAAGGAAAAGTTTGCCTGTTTTTATCATGCGTTTTAACATTTGACATGTTTATATACAGATATTAATTATAGTAAATATTTTTCTGATTAAATTAAAAGATTTAATAATGTAATAAAATTACAAATTAATAAATTAACGCGGTATAAATTTTGATATATGGTAATAATATCCTGGTGGACATTTTAGACACTCTTATTCAAAAAGAAATAATATATTTCAGTTTTATATATATATATATATATATATATATATATATATATAAAATTAGAGATGGAATTATAATTATTAAACTTTGTAATCTTGCTATGTACGGCACGTTTCAGGCATGAATTCAAAATGTACATGTATGATATTAAATGCGTCAGTAGACATCATTAACTGATTAAATATGACTAACCATTAGGATGATATATAATAACACAATTGTGCACTAACAAACATATTGTACGTATAACAAAGAAACATAATTTATGCAGTAAATACAGGAAGAATAGAACATATGTTCAACATGTACATGGCATTGTTACATTATTAAAATACTGCTAATTTATTCATTTAGCCGAATGTTTGGTTTTATTTTAATTTATGCTACTTTCGAGCAAGTTTTAAAGATCCGTTTTATACTGTCACAGTTTTATACAGTAATTCGTGAGAGATTCGTCATTGCCGCACGTGTAAAAGCATAATAACAGTTGTACGTTAAATAGCATGATGCCAGGTGATAATTAGAGCTCACACGTCGAAACCTTCACGCGGTTCTTGAAGGGATGGCAATTATACTTAACGTGCGTCGAATACGGCCAACATTTCAAACGAAAATGCACGCATGTATCCGCATCTTGTGAGAAGCACGATTTATTCTGATAGAGAATAATAAAATCGTTGCAATTTATTGATATTTACTTTGTATTGATTAAATTTTAAATCAAATATTTACTTTTTTTTATTATCATAATCTGACGATTATGATTTTATTATATATTTATTCTTTTGTGAAATTCAATTTATCAAAATTCTGAATTTTATTTATAGTTACAAATCCATTAAGAAACTTCGATTTTTAACTAATATATCTAATCGCTATGCTTTTTGAGAAATAGCATCTCTTTTCTAGAGAGGAAGGAACGTAGGACTATCTAGAATACCCTGTATGTTCTTTTATGATCGCGTTTTATTATTCTGTAAGCTGGCATGAGCACCTAATAGACATAACGCGGGATTTTTCATTTTTCCTATTTCAGCCTAACATCGTAAATGCGATATCATAAAACGTATGATACATCACCGAATTCTTCCGTTTTTCTTGACAAATGTGAATTCCATGCATGCGGACGTTGCAACTGTTGAAATCGATGATAGAACAGTGTTTCTAGTTTTATTACAATAAAACTTGAATTTATCTATGTTCAAACATACAAGTTGTAACGAGTTACAATGAATAAAATGGAGCGAGGGTTTTCGTTTTATTTATTTGAAGAAAATGTTTCGAAGAGCATGAATAAAGATTGCGTTTATAGTCTATACTTAACATTAAGAGATTACCTTTCTGAAAGAGATCTTTAGTCGATTTGCCGTGCAAATGTATGAATAAATAAATAACTTTGTTATTTGCAAACATAATATTCATATGATTTTACTCTATTTTTTTTATTTATTCATGTATAACTTGGTGGGATGCAACTCGAGAATAAGATGAGTACTTGGGTTATTCATTTTCTCTTTAATTTTGTTCTCTTTTGATAAAAAAATCTTAAAATGCTCGGAATTTTGATAGCTTTAATATACTGAATACACAAAACGATGACTTTTGAGATTTAATATTTATTGGATCTATAAAAACGATGACTTTTGAGAATCTGCTTCCGTAATTCGCTGTTATTTTTTGCAAATGACTAGTATGCCAATTACTCGAATCTTTTAAAATATATTGACGTAGAGGATCACTCGTATCTCATCGGTCGTGGTTGTGTTCACACGAACCATTTTCAAATCGAGAGTCTAGTGTTTGGTCCTTGTAACATCATCAAAAGTTTTATGCACGTGGAAACGGGCACATTGTTACAGAGAGAGGAAAAAAATCTAGTCGAGAACCCGTTGGGAACGCATCGCGAGGTGAGGATTTGCATTCGAGCCACGTAAATGCGGGAAATCCTTTGTACCGTAATCCCGTACGCGCGCGTTGGACGCAGGATACGAGTGCTACGACTGTGTATGGGGATAAACTGGAGGAATCGATTCACGTCCATCGACAGCTTCCAGTTTGTCGGAACGATCCGTTCTTCACGTTCGAGCTTCATCGTGGTCGGTGGGGAATTGTCATTGTGACCTCAATGTTGCTGCTTGTTATAGCACCGCATTATATGTCGGATATCCTTTGGAGTAAATCGTGTTATGTGATTTCCTACGTTGCCTATTTCATTAATCTATTTATCGCGATAATTATGGAATAGAACATACTTATCAGTTTTTATTTGTATTGTTTTAAAATTTACGAAGATAATTTATTGCGCATAAGCTTAATTTTTATTTACATGTACGATTTATTTAAGCATCTACAAAAATTGATTTTGTTTCAATAAATGTCATTTTTATTACATCGTTGTTTTTTTTTACTTTAAAGTAATGCTGTTTATTTTAGAAAAATTTACGATTTGTTTTAAAGTATTCTTGTGATATTAATTTTCTATTAATTAAAGATATTCTAATTTTGTAATAGAATTTACTATGGGTATGATAGTAAATAACTTTCAATATGCATCTTACGCCACTTTAATAAGTAATATAATTCAGTAAGTAGTAGTGCCAACGATAAATTTACCGTTTCTAATAAGCATAGAGATAAAATTTAAACTTTCTTGATTACTTTAGTAGTACGTAAATATGGTTTAAAATATGATATAAAAAAGAATATCCAGGCTAAAATAAATTACTATCGCAAATTGGAGTTTAAATCGATTATCGGTATGGTTAGAGCAATTTTAATCATAGTACTCGCTTTCAGCATTTTAATTAATACGTTCTAATGAAGCTTGATAAATATAGAACTTTTATGTCTCTCTTCGAAAAAATGAAAAGAAATTTTTTTTAATTTTAAGTGTGTGATTTTAATAACATGAGAAAATAATTTATCGTTTATTTTGCGATGATTTAATTTTATTTTTCTAATTTATATTAATATCAATAGGATTTATTAAAGTCATACAATCTTATTCGGAACAACTTGGGAAAAGATAACATATTAATTTATATAAATAATTTTTAAAATGAAGATAGATTTTATTCTTAAAGACGAGTTTTGGCACATGAGAAATTATTTGTCGAACTTAATTTGAATATACAAAATAGAATACTCGGTATTTATTTTACACCCGTTACAAGCATTACATGTTAAAAGTATTGTGACTTTTGACAGTTGCTTTTACGATCTAAACATCGATCGCTTTGTTTACGTACACGATCATGCGCAGCATGATCAGAGGAACTCGGCAACGATACGAGTCACTCCGTACGCATAAATCGCATTATCTTCCGTAACGCACTTGCGATAAGCATGGACAGACATTAAATGCAATATTTATACAATTAATTCGATTATTAATACGATCAATCTTATATGATTTGTAACAATAGTAAGTGAATATTTTGCGCGATTTATAGAATCGAAATGCAAATCAAATGTGGATTGAAGCAATAAGAGAAGGGACTTTATATTACTGTTTTATCTTAACATTTACTCGTAGGTGTAATTATTTGTGAAATGATGTTTTGTGAATGTTTCACAATTAAAATAATGTTATTTAAATTAAATTAAAATATATTTTATATAGCACTTTTACAATATCTCGATTTTTTAACAACGCCAAAGTGATACGAAATATATAATTGTAATTCATAGTTTAATATTTGTTAATTGGGTAATGTAAAATCTATATTTGTGCGTTTTAAAATTCTTTACACGTTTGAATTCACTTGTAACGCTAATTTAATTAGTGCTGCGTGATTATCATATTCTCATGATCTGTATTTTTTTTGGTTAACTGTGTTTTTACGAGTGTTATGTTAAAATAATCGCGAGGAATCTGAAAGGAAGACTTGAAAGGAGTCAGATGATGAAGCAATCTTGAAGTAAATAATATAAATATTTTAATTCAAAAAAATCATAAACAATTGGGAATTGGCGCTGTAGTTTTTGTTTATTTAAATTAATTATATATTATATCATCATTTGTATTTCGGCTAATCTTTTAGCCTTCTTCAGCAAATTTACAATATATATTCCAACACGTTGATTATCCATGAATCTTATAAAAGTCGATGTATATTGAAATAACAGTCGATATCATTACGTGGCGGTAACATTTATTCATTTTAAAATAAAAATTCCCAGTTTGAAAACTGGATGGTGAATGATTGGAAATCTAATTAATTAGAAATAATAATTAATAAGCTAAAAGACATTTTTATGTCATGCTCAAGAAAGACTTATCCTACAATGATAATCGATGATTACATTGGTCAATTATTAATATAAAATAAATTAAGTTATATAATAAATTAAGTTAATAAATTTAATGACGTAGTCAATAATAAAATTGTGAAAGAGTTGAATATAAACGATAATATAATTTAACAAATTGTCAAATGTTACTGATTAACAAGAAACTGCGAATATTAGTATGAGTCAGAACAGTATCGATATTCAACTGAGGAATGTAACAGTTTTATCTTCTAAAATTGGCGAAATGTACAAAAATAGATTGTTGTAAATAATAGTCAATATTATGTATTATCCGCATGTAAGAAACTGCGCACCGTCTACAGCGCCAATTCCCAATTGCCTGTTTATATGATTTTTTTGAATTATTATATTGGGAATTTATTTAAATATTTTAATTTTTTTATGAGCACAATCATTTTTTTAATTCATTATTTTGGAGACATTGCCATAATTTGATATATTTTTATTTTATAGTTTAACATAGTTGACTCTACTGCTGCTATCGAGTGAGCAAATTATATTTTATTTGAAATAACAAGTTTTATAATAAAAAAAGAAGTTTTTTGTAAGATATATATGTAAATGTATGGATGTTAATATCAAGTACAATTGGATGAATAAATATAACATCTTGCAAATCCATTGTCCTAAAATGGATAGGCTAAACAAATTAATTTCAATACATTGAAAAAGAATCTAGTTCTAGCCATCAAATGTCGAGTGAAATAATTTCAATTATATAAAGATAAAGATTATTTTGGACTGTAGAGTTCTATTTACATTTGTTTCATTGAAACAAATTTAGTTTTAAATGAAATCTATTTTGTTTAATCACAAAAATTTAGTTTTAATATAAATAATCACTTAATTTGGTTCAAATCAAAATGGTTGGACTATTCCAATGCATGAATTTATTTAATTTAAAGAAATCTTTTTTTAATGATCACTAATTTAAAAATGTTAATATATAATACTTAAATGCATTAACTTTACAATTCCTATTTATCCCTATTTGTTGATAATTTGTTTTTGTTATTTTGAAATGAAATAAAATGAGCAAGATATGATCGAGATACAGCAAATATTTTATTAGCGCCGAATATAAAGATTAAAATTAATGATCCATAAATCAATAATATTATTTAAACTAAAATTAATAATAATTTATTACGTGTAAACATGCAATAGATTTTTAACTCGAAAATTGTTGCAATTAGTTAGAGTTTTTAATTGAAATGAAATCGCCAGAATATCTCTAATAAAATATATGATGACTATGAGGTGATCATTCTGTACATTTGCTTATGATTTCATTTCTTCCAAGAAGCGTTGAAGTTTAAGAGCCAGCGACATTCATCTCCCTAAGCAATTTACGCGTTCGAGGTTTAGGAGAACCGGAAGTTCTCGCTTCCTGTTCATCCTTGCCCGCCCTTCGAGTTTCCCAGGGTGCGACAGCTGAAATTAATTTCGGCCGATTCAATTAAAGCTTGGACGGCGGTTCGCTTTCTGTGAAATTCAAAGCTACCGTTGGACAGCTATATGCTCATAAGTGAAAGACGTGCCGTGATCAAGGAGAACCTTAAGGAGAAGGATATTCATAGAGCGCTGTACGTCTCTTCTACCATTTTAATTATTATGTATTTCAGTTTTTATATTATATTCCCTTTATAATTTTCCATTTATAATTTTAATTAAAAACATTTATTTCAATAAATGAAATGTGTCTGATCAATTATAATATCAAATTTTATTTATAAAATACTCGAAAAATTAGAACTAAATTTTATTAACAAATATTGAAGATTAAATAATACTTGTATGATGTTTTTATATATATTTTTTCACAATTTAAAAAAATGTATATATGTTATATAAATATCTTAATATTGTATTTTTTAAATATTTTTTATGTTTCTATAAAATAAATTTGTTTTAATTTAAATTAATGTTGTGTGAAAGCAAATTTTACGTTTAAAATAACATATAAATCTTTATTGTATATTTGTATTTTCAAAACTGATTGATGAAAGATGCCTATTTTTCAAATATTTATTATTTAACATCTAATTGTGTTCATGTTTTTTTAAAAGAAAAGGTTATAATTAAAAAATCTACAGATAAATTGATCAAATATACCTCCTTGTGTATAATTATTTATTATTAACTTTTCAGAATTAATTTTCATCAAAACAGATACATATAATGGCATAAATCCATGAAGTATTAAATCCAATTTATTCGTGTACAAGTATCATGTTTTCATTTTATACTCAATTATAAATGATATTGTGTTTTACGTTATACTCGATAATTAATATTATTCGCATGATCTGTGTTTCCTGCATTGCTTCATATGGCCTTATTTTGATTATACGAATATAGAATGTGATATAATTTAATCATAAATTAAAATTCAAAGTTTGATACGTAAAATTCTATGATGCATATCCTGGAAACGTGCACATAAATGGTTTCAATCACTTGATTTTATTTATACACAGCACAATGGTTAAATTACATACATGATAACAGTAGCTATTTATTTTTAATATATGAAAAATTATATGAAATTGTTAAAAAAATGTTAATTTATTTGATAAAATAGCAGTAATTCGTATTTTATTCGTTAAATTTCTCTCGTGCTTAATGAAAACAAGAATTCATATGAATAATTATTGTGAGTGAGTGAGTTTGGCGCATATGTTTCCGAGATAATTACATTAAATGATCTAACGAACTATGAATGGCACGCTTATTATAAATCAATTGACCCAAATTAAATTGGTCAATCGACTTTTTAATCTTGGTAAACTCACTGCATGGTTTAATACATTCAAAGTTTTGAACCGGCTTTGTTTATAAAACCGATAATCGTTTACATATATCATGTTGATTAAAATCACTATACTATGTATTACTATTCACATTATAACGTTATTAAGTATATTGGTACATAATTTAACACATTTTTTATCTATTAATAAATTTTTTAATTGTGTTCTGTGATATATAACATTCTTGTAATTTGCGTTTATCATTTATTGGAGATTAAATATCGCATAATATAAATATTAAATACATCTTGGCTTATTTTATTCTGTTCATTATTACTCTAATGTAAAATATAATTACAGCATCTCACTGCATTATTTATCGCTTGTTTAATGATAATATGTAATAAATTGTTAAAATTTCTTGAAAGCGACAATGATAACAGATAATTAAAACATATGTTATACATTATTTCTATTACGTTGGTGAAAAAATGCAATTAAAAAAAACTAATCCAATAATTGGTGCGATACTTTAAACTCGGCAGGGAATTTTTTTGCCGAATCTCTTGTACCTTTGTTTTATTACACTATACAAGAATTCTATAGTTAAATGTTCTTGTAAATGTTGCAACATCCATTATGCGTACATGTAGACGCATATGTGGAAACGCGTATTTGCCTGCTTTATTCCAATTAAACTCGATTCAATTAATTCATATCATTTTTCGTTTAAAACTTGCGCAAATCGCTGTGTTTCTCGTCAAAGCTACCGCCGGAGGGGCAATGTGCTTATAAGCAGTGGACATGCAATCTAGACGGAATAGTTATATCTCGATACGTAATTAAAGAGCTGTGCGATTTCTTCTTTTTATTTTCTCATCGCGATCTGACTGCGATTGAATATTTTTTATGTTCTGTAGCACTTAACAAATCTACATAAAGTGGATATATCTCAGTTTCTGCTAGTCTAATAAGCGACTTTAATCCACTGAGTTACATTTAAATCTTGCTATAATTAATTTATACGGCATGGCTAACTCGTAATGTCTACTTTTATATTTTATGTTTACACGAATGTGGAATCTTAATACAATAGGTAATTATCCTGCATTTATACATTATTAAAGTCCACTTTAAAATTATTCTTTTGAATAATGGATATATCATTAAACACACAAGAATTTAACGAAATAAATATTAAATATAATTCATTAATGTCATTGTATCGCATATATAACCATACATATTATTTTTATTTCAATATATTTCTTCTATAATTATTACAATTTCAATATTAATTTTATTTTTGTTCCTGCGGTTAATTCAAATTACAATTTGATTTTATATTACGATCGAAGATAAATCGGCTAAAAATTTCAAACTATAATGTAATGCTTCATGTAAGTTACACAATAAGTATAATGTATATGATTACTATCTCTGCTCATGTTTGTATTTATTGTATTGAATAACCGAGAATATACAATAAAACAGGATATTCACGCACGATGATTTTTTTACTTTATATAAATTATTGAAAATATCACAAAACATTTCTCGTATAAAATAATTTTCTATATTTTTTTCTTATTTTTTCGTGCAGAATCACCTTCTTTTTAAGTTAGGTTGTATCACGATTTTAGAGCATCCTGCACGGTGATATCACAAGATGTAGGTTTTCGTGAAAAATAATTGGATATTTGAACTCTTAATTTAAAATATTTATCCAGATCCGTTACTTATATCCGTTATATCTTACTTAATTTCGTTGTATTTGCAATTCATCCAATTAAGACGAATAATTGCGTTAGGCCAGTGCTCTTTGACATAAAGCAATAAAAGAACAGTGGCGATAAATGCTCATGTGCGTCTTTTAAAAATGCACAGGTATAAACTTTATGCGTCCCAGTTCGTAAAGTCCGTTGCGTTGCAACGCGCATGCTATCCGCACCCATATTGATTTGCTCTCTCTTTCTCTTTTCCTCGCGAGCACCGAGAGAAGTTTAAAGAGTATCCTAACACGTTGTATTCAATCCTGTATGTTTGCGCCTTTACGGCCTTTTCTGTAAGCAAAGTGCACGGATGTGCATCAAGTAATTTACGCCTACTCGGACCTGAATTAATTCGTTGCATCTGCATCGTTCCTTTTTAATTTCCTGCAAAATCCACTAAAGGACAAACTCGAGCAAATTATAACTGTTTCGTTATGTGTCCTATATACATAATGTGAAATGTACTATCACGTGCATAGTTTTACCTGTATACTCGCTTCCTAAGTACAGCTCGCTGTGGACAGATCCAGCAAATCTATTTTCCTTTCATTTTGCCTACGAATTAACTCTAATCTTCAGGATGTGTGTCATCTGTAGCTCCTGACAAATGAGAATAGGTCTCTTTAGAGATTAAATGTCTCTGGTACTAGCATATGTGATAACATAAGATAAATTACATGCGTACAATAATTATGCGTTATTTATATTACATTATCGCGTTGTGGTACTGGTTCTCGTAACGGTAATAGAAAACTTTGTGAGAGAGATAATAGAAATTTAAACTGATCTTTATGGCATATCGAGAAGATTATTTTTAAAAATATTTTTATACGATGTTAATTGTTTATGAAAATTATACTTTACTGAATAAATAATTGGATAGGTTCATACGTAATAGATATAAAAGAAACTTTTTACAGAAATATAGCATTTATTTGCAGGTGTTTTTAAAATATATGTACACGTATATATACAGGAAATGTAGTAATTTTTTCATAATGATTTTCTTTTTATTCTATAGAACAAATATTAATTACTAATTTTCCTTCTCTAGATAAATTATTCTCTAGATAAAGAGAATCCGAGTCTTTGATCCTTTCGCTTCATAAGTGAACTAGATAACTGAAACTCTAAGAGAATCTCGTGTAATTTTTTTCTCCTTCGATGATGATCCATATTTCCGGGAAGTTATGCATTTAACGAGCTCGCTCATCAATCTATCAACCGCTTTGTGTTTGCGTTTTCATGTACATCTCAAGCTACCATGTCACGCTCAATAACATATAATCGTACCAGTAGTC
>Ga0157363_1003919_pt1 | contig 13613 bp, 1 predicted proteins | sample AttsexASBM1_FD_111477 | JGI IMG/M metagenome (GOLD analysis project Ga0157363, IMG submission 111477) | Fungus gardens microbial communities from leaf cutter ant in Ribeirão Preto, State of São Paulo, Brazil - Atta sexdens ASBM1 | ecosystem: Host-associated > Fungi > Mycelium > Unclassified ...
ACACACACACACACACACACACACACACACACACACACACACACACACACACACACACACACACACAGAGAGAGAGAGAGAGAGAGAGAGAGAGAGAGAGAGAGAGAGAGAGAGAGAGAGAGAATATGGGATATTGTGACAAAGTTGATATTCTCAGTTTTTCTTTGGCTATCGAATTAGAAATAATGTTTCAAAATTGAATGTCCAGCATTTCTAATTCAATACAAAGAATGACAAAGAATAGTTGCCAGTATCTTGAGTAGATGATTATACATATAATGTAGAAGAAAATAATTGAATCATCAATTACAGAATAATCTCAACTAAAAGATTCATTAATTTGAGAAAAAGATGACCAATCGCAAAATATAGCATCGGATAGCATAAACGTTTCAAGTTTAATCAGGATTAAATTTAAAGATTAATCTTAACATTGAGAGATTGTTTAAATAATCACCAAAAATATTCTGTACACATAACAGCTATATTCCAAAGTATGAGCTGCAGCGAACGATAAAATGCAGGAGCATTCGTAAAAGCCGGTTTTACTTCCACATGCGATATTTATGATATAAGATATAGTCAATGTATAATCCCTTTGATATAACTCATATATTGAAAAATATATAACAAGTTCATACGCGAAACGAACTATATAATTGCGATTTAAAAAATAAAAATGCGTATTCGATAAGAAATTATTTAAAATGGTCTTAAATTTCCTTGAATGATTGTTCTTCCTTGTTGTTTATAGTAATTTTTAAGGCTCTTCTACGCAAAGTTAACACTTGAAAGATGATTTTTGACAGTCATAATAAAAACTTTGAATTTTAAAGAGTTGATCGAGATAAAATTTATTTACACAAAAAATTGTTTAACTACTAGATTTTATCAATTGCATATTATTAAATGCGCTTCAATAGCACAATTGCATATATCGTATAGATATACTGCATATATTGCGATCACTTACAGGAAATCTCATCCGATATTGCAATATCCTTTATATTTGCATTATTGTCAATGTGCCAAAACATGAAGTAAGAATTTGACTTTTTTTTTACCAATATGTTTACTTTTGGGTTTATTGTTTAATTATATTGAACTGTTTAATTAATTACTGCGAATTTTTAGATAAATATAAATACCTTAAATATATTTTTCATTACAAAAAATGTTGCATAAGCCATAAATTTGATTGCAAACATTTCACTCGTAAAACCGCAAGAGATTGTGCATATTTTTGGTTTTGATATAATTCATCGCAAAGTCAATTAATAAGGTATCAATAGTAAATAACATAATGTATAATTTTCATAAAAAAAAATCAGATGTACAATTTGCATGTGCGTGGATCCAATGAAATCGTAACGGTTTACTGCTTTGTGAAGGAGAAACACACACTCGAGATATTTATAGAAAACTAGCTCCTGTACTCGAATGAAATCAATATATGAAGCTTTGGGTCTTCGATTAACAGTATAATTTCTAAAACAAAACAGAATTGTGTTAAAATATGAGTGTGACCAAATATATTCAAATCGGTATTAAAATGGGAATTAAAATAATATAATTACAGCGGAGAATGATAATAAGCAGATTCAATGCCAAATAACATACGTAAAGTTGAATAGTCATTTATTCCTACGAATTTTAATTCTGCTGATCTGTTCAAATTTATTATACGATCATATCATTTAGGTCAATGTAATTAAAAAGTTCTAAAAAACTAAAATAAATTTTCACAAAAAAAATCTTACTCTATAAGAGATGAAGTTATTAAATTTCAGAGAAAAAAGAATCTTAGTGAGAATCTTTTTAAATAGAATCTTAGTGAAAAAATAAATTATATTTTGGATTAAATAGACCCGAACAGATTAACAGGATTAAAGTAAAAATGTAACTATTTTTTCCTATTTTTCTTAAACTTTTTATTATTATAAATACATAATGTTTTTACATATTTACATTTCTTATTTATCACATTAGTGATAATAACGATAAGAAGTAATCAATAATGCAAATAAAATTTATTCGTGGAACTTGAGAGAGAAGTTATTCAATATAGAAAATTAAACATGTCTGTGTAAGTGACGAACACATACGACATTAATATTAAATAAGTTTATCGATGTAAGGAAATGAATATCTGTTTCCGATGTGAGAATGAATAATATTAATGAATAAATATTGCAAATAGTAGAAAAATGAAGGTGCAAACACAAATATCGTCATGAACAAAAATTAGATTTGTGTAAAATAAATAGAATCGATTAAAAATCAATAGAACAATTCAGAAAAAAAACACTAATAGGCAAATTAATATATGTGATAAGAACACGTAAGATAAAAGAAGGGCAGAGAGTAATTAAAAACGCAAAAGAAGTCAACAAAAAAGTCAAGACTATCGTTATCTTTATTTATCGTTAGATTAATTCTTTGATTCCCTGTAATAAAATCACGTTCATTGGTCGCTGCATTCGTTGTCGGTATGATGCAATACAGCGTTTTAAAAAAAAGACGTAAAAAAGAAGAAAGGATTAAATCAAAACTATGTTTGCGAACTAGAGGAAAAAAGCTATGATTCACTTTTACACGTATATTTACACATGCACATACACGCACGCACGCACACACACACACACACGCACACACACACACGCACACGCACGCACGCACGCACGCACGCACGCACGCACGCGCGCGCGCGCGCGCATATACAAAAAAAAGAGGGATCTAGATTTTTTAGAACTATCTTTCTATCGCATTTTTAAGTGATAAAATAACGCACATTTATTATATCAGTAGAACTGAATCAATTTTACTGAAAGAAAAAACACGAAATCTGCGTCGAAATTATGTTACTAATTACAATACAAGTCTGATAAAAATGTGGCGTACAATTCAGTATACACACATATTTCTCGAAAAAAGAAAAAAAAACGTACGATTTTTATTATTATACGATTTTTTATTAAAAACATCTATAAGGCAATTTTTGATATACCTTTATAAATTCCATAAAAATTGGCCTATTCTTTGTAACTGAACATTTGCATCGTTTATCTTTCCTTCTTTTTTCTCTAACTCGAGAAATTAAATAGAAACAAAAAGAGGAAGATTAAAAAATGTAAGAAGTTCAATTGAAAAGAATAGATCTAATACGTGATATAAAATTTCAACTACGCAAGAAATTCGTGCGTTTCCTCATTTTCGATGTCACAATGCAACATGGTTCATTCAATGATTATCACGATAACCTGATATAAAGACAAATAAATATATATAATAAATATCTATAATAACGCCGATATTTGTAGATTTATATATCTTTTTGAGATCTTGAATATAAATCTACAGAATAAGAGAGAAATAAAAGTTTGAGAATCGTTACGATTCATCGTTAATCAATATACAGGTATTTCCTATCTTCTTTTCATATTAAGTACTTTGAAGAAACAATTCGGCAAGTCTTATCGAGGGCGAAAATTTTCAGCATTCACATTAATTAGCGACGATTTCGAATAATGTGAACGGGAACATACGATAACAAAAGTGTTGGCTCGAAAAATGACTTCATTTGCGAGAACTAAAAACCTCAGAAATACTTTCACGATTGTAATTCATTCTTATCATTACTAATCATATTATAGCAAGTGTATCATATTATACAATATTCTATTCAAATGGATTCGTCCGCTCGAGTTGCTTATAGTATTAATTATAATGTAATCAACGGTAATAATTACTTGTTCTATGCCAAACTATAGCAAGGAACGATTAATACATATATTCATTTATATTTGCCGAAGTTTGTATAAGTTGTTTCATTATCTTTAGACGGTAGTGTTACAATATGTTAAAAAAATATTACACGTTTGCATCATCTATTATTATATTGCAAATATCGTAAATCTATTAGCTATTATGATTGTTCATTTTATAAATGTTTTTGAACATTTATGTTACATTCCGATTTTGATGTTATTGTTATTTCATTTAATAAATTTAATATTTATTTAAATAAAGTAAAATTTTTTTATTAACTGGTTGTCTACTCATATTAACTTTAAGTATAACTAACGTTTATGAATTATCACAACAAAATTTTATTACAATATTATTATAATATTTTAATATTTAATATTTTAGATATTATGGGTTAAATTGTATTAACATTGAAATAGCTGTTAAAAATTGATGTTCATATTAATTCAACACTCATAAATCGATATTCATCATCATTTAATAAATCAATGTCGCTAATTCTTCCTTATATGCATAAGTATATGTAGCTCATATAAATAAGTAATACAGTGAAATATATTCACTGTTGAAATTAATTAAATATAAATATAAGATGGAGATTCGGAAATTGGGTTTTTCATTAGTAAAACACAACATATATATTCGTATGTATGTTCATACTACAATAGTATTGTGTACAAGTTAAATTGTTATATAATGTATACTTGAAATGGTCAAGTATTCCCAAAAAAATTCAAGAACGGTACTATAAAGCTCCTAAAATCAAAATTGATGACAAAAGTGATCAACGCACAAAAATCGGTTTTTACGATGCGAGCGCGTGTATCTGTACAGTATTATCTTTGATATTGTTACCATTCGAATGTTTTAATTAACGACAGAACGAATGTACCACGCGATGCGATTTTCGATGTTAATGAGAGAGAATTATAATTATCGAGTTTAACGAAAGCAAAAAATTAGGTGCCGAATGGATAAAAGTAATTGTTGCATGTATTTATTAATTGCTCCATCAAATCCAACTTATCTGTTTCGATAAAGCTGTTTGAGAGTATCATATCGTATTGTACGTTGTAGGACTTGCTCGTAAATGAAATATAAAATATATAATATCTTGCACATGTGATTCACATCAATTTACTCATCCTTGCCTTATACAGTGACACACGAAATACTCCAGCAGATAAAAAATTTACAACGGTAAGTATAAGTGAATATATGATTTATTGGAATCTATAAAAAGGAATTATATATTATTATATTGCATTATAACTTAATTCTTGTTTTGAAAAAACAAGATATCATTATCAAATCTAATAATTTCCGTACATTTTCGTATAATATATTTTCGTCATATTCATTATGTAATGCGGAAAGGAGTTTATGCATTTTAGGCGATTTGTGGAGCATGCAGGGACCATTGTATTTATCTTTTTTCTTATTCAATTTTACTTATTGAATTCAAAAATCGTGTTAAAATTGTTCTATGGTATTCAGAAAATATTTTTTTTCACATCAATAAAAGAAAGCAACGGTCGATTTTATCAATTTAAGCAATTTATATATTATATAAATTGCTAATCATATCTGCGAATTTATCTTTGTTTTTGTATAAAATTGCTTTTCTTGATTAAAATAAACTATTAAAGTCATGATTTTTATTTGCACTGTACAAAGCAGTCCATTTTTTAATCCATACATTCAATTTTTCTCCAAAATGATTAATGATATGAAAAAATGTTTCAGATGAAAGTAAAAAATTGTTTTGAGGAGGACGTATTTTGGTCATGTTGTTTTTCCTTCTAGACGGAAGTACTAAAAAGAAGGTTACCTCCACTTTTTAAAATAGAAATTATATGATTTTTTTTACATAATATGATTTCTCTAATTATTCTGCATATAAAAGTATTAAAGTAAAGATATAGTAACAAAACCATTACCATTAGTTTATGAGGTATTTTATACTTCATTATGACATAAAATGTTAAATACTTCGTAAACTATTAATTTTTTTATAATCGTATCTTCGTGCTCCTCAAATCGCCTAAAACGAATGAACTTCTTTTCATGCATTGTTAGAAATGTTTGTGATTTCACAATACTTTCATTATAGGGGAGACTGGGGGAGTTGCAACAGAGGTAAGTTGTAACAATGCGTACTTTTAAATGATAAGAGATAAGATGATCATAAGGAAAACAAAATTAATCGAGGCCTGCATCTACCTCACGCGTCAACCTTGCGCGTGCACGCATGTAAAAGAAGTTGTATGTACTGTACCCAGAAGACAAGCCATGTAAATATAATATTATCGTAAATTTATGATTTTATACTTTTTTTGCTTTAAACTTTCAAATAAAATGCTTTTTATCATTTTATTAATTCTCATTTTATTAATTCTAAAATGTACATTTTCTCAAGCTATGTGCATGTCCTTTTTTGAAGCAGTTTCAAATATATTCATATAAAAATTTGGTAACAGTGGTTTGGAGTTAAAAGTACCGCTTTCCTAGACTATGTACTCCCCTGAGGACAAATATCAGAGTACATTATAACACTATTTTACATAGTTAATGGTAAATGTTAAGAAGAGTTCACCTCAACTTTTGATAAAAATACACTGAATCGATGCGTTTTCACGTAAAAAATAATATTTGACAAGAAAAAAATGTCACTCTGCTTTGTGAATCGAAATATTTTAAATTAAAATTGAGAATTATTTAGATTAGAAGATCTGTCACAACCACGAAATACTGCGATGCGAGCACGCGCTGAGGTCACATTTTCATGTTCTGTATGGCCACGTGCGAATGCGTTGTAAGTATTTGTTATTGTAATAAATAGATATTATCCGCTGCTTTACAAATACAAATTCACTGCTTTAAAAATAAAAAATTATCTATTCTGAAACATAAATTTACTGCTTTAAAGACACAAATTTACTGTTTTGAAACAAATGCTCTGCTCTAAAAATTCTGCTTGTTAATGGCAAATTTACTGTTTTAGAACAGATAATTTAAAGCACTGAATTTGTGTTTTTAAAGCAGTAAATTTCTGTTTTAGAACAGATAATTTGTTTTTAGAACATGTTACTTTCCCTAGCTCTGTTTTATTTTATTTTAAATCGGGGCAAGATGTATTAATTTAGATTTTAATGTTTTACTCATAAACAGCCTAAAATTAATAGTATCATAAATCTAAATAGTTGTTGCGTCATGTGTGTTAAAAGAAATAAACATATGTATTATAAATAAAGAAATATATATGTATATTTCTAAAAATTGATACAACTGTCCCCAGTCTCTCCTACCCATAAATTCAGTAAATTTAGTAAATTTTCGATACTTACTAGTGATTTTGCTTAAAAAATGCGATTTTATAATATTTGTAATTTCATAATAAAATGTATTTTCAATGCAATTTGTCCAAATCAATTAAGGTATTTATATTGTAAAAACACGAAAAGTTTGTTCGCGTCGCATATTCCAACATGCTTCTATAACTGTTATTCATTCAAACGCGCACGTCAAAACTCAGAGGCATTCTCGCAAGGTGATGCGCACGAATTTGCCTATAATAAAATAACGATCATCGTCAGCATGTGACATGTTTTATGTAATAAAGCAGATTGGAAAAAGAAAAAGAACAGTGAGTTAACGCTCCTGTTACGAATTTTTCATTTTAAGAAGGTGTGTGTTTTATTATGTTACAAAATTATTACATATTTCTATAACAATAATGATTAATAGTGATTAACAATAGGTAAAAAAAAATGTATAGATTAGGCAGCACGTGCGGATTAATTCTTTTGAATCAATTTATACTATCTACACATGCCGCCTAACATATATATTTTTTCGATCTACTGTTAATCACCGTTAAGTAATTCTATAATGAATCGATAATCGGAAACCTTAAGTCTTGACCGGTCTTAATCTAAATAGATTAAGATTAGACTATGATTTTTTGTACAAGTTAATTGTGCAGCGAGTCGTTTTAACTTAACTAATGGAAAGGAATAAAGTCGAATTTTGGCAATTAATTTCTTAAGGAAATCGATACTCTTAGAGCCTCTTTTACCAATCCTGATTAACTAAACACAGAAAAAGAAGAGAGAGGAGACGTTCTGATACATTAAACTACTATTAGCACTTCTGCGAGTTGATCGTCGATTAATTTAATCAAAAATTGATAAAAGAGTCGTACAAGTTGGTTATTGGTCAACTTCATCGATTCTGTGGTAAGACTTAACTATTGATTCATTCAGAATCAACATAAATCATTGTTATAAAAATGTAATGTAATAAAATACAGATATCTTTTTAAAAGGAAAATTTCGTAATAGGAGCATCAACACTATTTCTTCTTCCTTTAACTCAAACAACACATGATATTGAATATACTGAATTCATATGGGATCTCTCGCAGATATACGCAACTGAGAATATACTGAGAATATTGAAAACTATACATAATGTGTTGGAAATATTTTGTACATTCTGAGAATATTCTGAGTATATCGCTAATAGAATATTATTATTATTATTATTTTTTATAGATACTTCTTACACTCTTGAGAAATATTTTTAGAATTTATCTTGAAAATGCCCCTATATGTATGTATACACACACATATATATATATATATATATATATATATAATATTCTAAGGATATTCCTAAGATGTAGATGTAAGAACATCGGGTGTACAGAATATCATTTTTCATTTTGAAAATATATACAATACATATGTAATATATTCTAAAGAGGATATGAAATTATGCAAAAATAACCAATCACAGTCACAGTCATTTTGTAGCTCTGTTGAAATATCTTTGCGCAACGAAAATTCTATTAAAAATCTACTATTGTTAATTCTAACAAAAATTCAACTATTCACTAAAATGGATTTTTAGCCATTAGATGATTATTGCTCGTATTCATGTCTTGTATATATTTAAGACTTCCTTAAATTTATCTTCAGATGCTCTACGAATTATTTTATTGGCTTGAAAGTATCTAAAGATGAATTTAAGGAAGCATTAAAAATATAAGACAACGAAAGATGAATACGCGATGATATATCATTTTAGATCTGGGTATCTATAATGAAACATGTCGGAATGAATATTATAATACTCTGATGAGTATTATTCTTGTCTAGCCTAGACAAAACAAAATGGAACTCTAGGGAATAATTGAATAATTCTGATCGAAATATTCATTCTGATTTATTCCATGATAGATACCCTGATAAAAATTCTACTGAGTTAGCAACACTGCCAATGACTACGTTCGCTTGTAAGCATTATTTATCCTTGTTTAGTATTTGACCGACAACAAGGATGAATGATACTAATAGTGTGTAAATATAAAAAGCAAATGTACCTAATAGATGAGTTCAAGTCGGTAAAGTTAAGTCCGCTTGTTGATTTAAATGTGATTGGCTCAATTTACATGTAAGAATCAATCATGCTCATTCGCTCAGCAAGCATGTCTAAAATATACTCAGAATATTTCTATGTCAACAGCAATATTGTTCTCAGTACATCCTCAGAACATTATTGATATTCTGAGATTATTTTAAAATATTCTTAGAATACGGACATAGGAGTATATTCTGAATATATTTTGAACATATAGTACATATACAGTATATCTTACGAATAGCAGACATAACATTTCATAATATTCTCAGAATATGATTAGAATATAATGCGTTATCTGGAATATCTCTTATATTATAAAATATACATATTTGAATCCTTTACGATTTCGCAGCAAAAATATTGTAAAACTATAATAAAAATATTCTAATATTATGTCAAACATTTTGTGATTTTACAATAAATTTATGTTGGATAAAAGCTTTTGTTGTGATTTCACAACAGAAATTTTTAACAGTGTGAAGGCAAGACATCGATGATATCAGATATCATAAGTAAAAATCAAATTTGTCATATAATTTGTTTGAAAATCATTTTCTCAGTTTTATTCTATATATATGCTATTTTTTTTATAAAATGGAAATTATGATAGAATAACCAGCTTATTCGCCTTCGCATTTTTAATTACTCTTCCGACTCGTATAAACAGCAACATAGTCGAATTCAAATGACACATTGCAGAAAATTAAATAATTTCTTAGTTTTAATTTTCATCTAAACCTTTAATATCAAAACTCATATTAACGAGAATAGAAATTCTCGTCTCTAGTAAAAGCTTGATTTGTCTGGGTATGGGATCGAGCGTGAAAATGGCGAGTCAAGCTTGGAATGCGAAGTTGTAACTACATCATGACTATAATACTGAAACCATCGCTTAGCATTCATTAGCGAATACATATATATGTATGTACATATATATGTTAAGTAATCAAAAATAGATAAATTTTTGTTATTTTTGATAAGAATTGTTTTAGGCACTTTAAACATTTAAGTCAATATATCTTTCTTTTTAAATCTTCTTTACATAAGATAACATACAATGATCTATTTACAATAACTTATCGGTTCATTAAAGAAAGTATCTTTATAAAATTAGTTACAAATATTTCCTGTTCCTTAATAAACTATCATGCTTATTTATAACATGCTTATTTATAACAAATATAATAAAATAATTGTTTGAAATGATATTACTTATAATCCTTTTATTGATTAATATACATATCGTGAACAGCATTATAAAATTGTGATCATGAGCATTATATGATTAAGGAATTTTTGCATTAACGTGAATCCAGATACGATGAACGATAAAGTCAGGTTAGCTTTTTCTTAACAATTACTTAAAAAAAGGATAATGTGATTTTAGCGTTCATCATATCTGGATTCACGTTTTTGCAAAAACTCCCTAATCTCTGGAAACGCTATCGAATCCATTCCTAATTTATATGGCAAAAAGTGATTGTTTTCCTATTAAGTCGATATAACTAAATAAATTTATATATTATTGTCATATATTATTATCAATCAATTAATCGCCGACATTTTAAAATTCTATAAAAAATCATGAAGTTTGTTGCAGGATCGAATATGCGTCTAAATAATATACCTTGATCCTCTCCCTCTCCTGTCCCTTCGTCTGTATTATTGGTAGTTAGCTAAGAGGATAATTTCAATTATACGCTTTAAGGCGGAAAAATTTATCTATGATTTAAGGAGGAAGGTACATCGACGCTTACCTTCGACAATCTACATTAGACGCGAGAGTCAGCCTGCAGCCACAAACCTCAGTCGCTGATTGGCTGTGGCCTCCCCGGGGAAGTGCGTCGGAAGTGAAGAGGGCTGAGCGCGCTTGGGGCGCGAACGAGGCGCGGTTACACAACGCGACAATACGATCTGCACCCTCGACTCTTCGATAAAAACGACTACATATACGATCACCGCGATCGGATCAGCGGATGATGTGACGTCTAGACTCAAACGTCTGATACAATCGAAAATAAACCAATAATGAGATTAATGTGTAAAACTTTTCTCTTCAATGTTATGATAAAGTGTTCGATGTTCATTAATTACATGAAGGATTTTTTTTATCGCATTAATATATAAATGATTCAAAGTCTTATGAATTTACACTTGTCAATTTTTCTCGCAGTTATATCTTATATATTTGATATAATTATTAATAGATCTATCTACAATGATATGAAAATTAAAACCTAATCAAGTTGAATAAACTTTTTATCTCAAGAAGTAAAAAACATTCGAGAGGCAATAGAATGGGTAGAATGATATCCTCCTCGTGTGTAAGGGACATTCACGTTTAAATTATTCCTCTTTCTCGTTCGCTTGCGCTCCGTCTCATTTTATCTTATTGGCGGGCAATCCTTGGGATTTCGTTTTTTTCTATCTCTCCCCCGCCACGCAGGACGAACGACAGAGCTATAATGCCGCCACCCTTTTCGCCACCACTCTCCACAATGTGGAGGTCTTCTTCCATCTCGAGCTTCTTCTTCTCCCCCTATCCTGGCCACGCCGCTGAATCCCGCACGCACGCACGTACGTACGCACGCACGCACACGCGTACATGTACGCACGCACACGGCGCACCCTTCGCACTGCCTGTAGATGTAGTGGAGAATGAATAATGTACTTTCGCATCAGAAGGGGCCCCGGGGAATGTGAGAGCCCCGTTCGCTTTCCCTTCCTCTCTCAGAAGACGCACAGGCCACTACCACGTTCTTATCGAAGCGACAGGCGACTATGAATGGTTTATGCGTAGGCGAACTGGGCTTTGATATGACCGACGAAACGATATTCGTTCTCGTTTTTCTTTGCGATTTGAACAATTTTCTACGATCAACTCGATCGCATCTAGTGGCTGATTCTATTGTCAAATCTAATATATGTATTATGAGAAGAAAATGAAAAATCGGTGGAAGAAATTAAACAATCGATACATCGATGAAATTTATTTGCAGTACGGAACAACATTTCTGTTTTATGCTAATTCTTGCTCGTAACTGTACGAAAATGATTATTGATCCGTTGCCAATCGAACAATCGCGTTGAGTTTTGGATGAAATGAAAATGAATATTAATATTGTATATAAAAATGAAATTAATAAATTAATACGACTTGTTAATGTGTGTAATCTGATAATATAAAATATATTTACTGAAATGTCCATAATAAATTACGCTAAAAGTTATTTTAACAACTTTATTTAAATAAAAAATATTGTACAATTATGTAATTACATTTTTCTACAATTTCATATATATATATATATATATATATAAAAGATTGATAATTTATATTTCGTTGTTAATTCAATTAATAATATCACTTGATATTAGAAAAAATATTGACTACTTTGAATGGAAAGGGTTCGATAAAATAAAAAATGTCATATTTTTTTTTTTTGAGTAAGCATACATTTTATATGTACACACACACACATGCGCGCGCACACGCCCGCACGCACGCACATTCTCGTTCAGACACACGCTAAAGAATAAATGGTTCGCAAGGGTATCTTTCCTCCAGCACGCACTCTAATGTCTATCGTCTCCTTTGCCGAAGAATAGGAGAGCGAGACGGAATCGCAGCGCAACTGTCCTAAAATCGGTGGCAGGACGATGAATCGATACGCTTTCGCGTCCTTGCTACCGCCCTTGGGCACAGATCGCTCGGTGAGATCACTTGACTAACGGCACATTATTGAATCGATGATAATGACTTGTCGATCCGAAATATTGAGGAATCCATTCGACCAGATATACCTATCGTTTCCTAGGACTTAGACTACGTAAAATCCTCGTATACAAAAAAAGGGATTATTCAAGGCTTGTACGAGCGCAAGTCGACTCCCCCGCTTTTCTTCTTCTCCGTGAAACACGTGGAGTGTTTCCCAAAAGCATTTCTATCGACCGGCGCATCGTGCGGCGCAGACTCACTGCGAATGCCAGCGTGCGCGCACACATACACTCGCATATGTATGTATATGCACATACACATGTGCACGCGGACACGCACGCACACGCGCGCAGGGAGGCACGGATGGAGCCGCCCACGCGTCATCACCTATACAGATTACACGCACGATAAAGGGGACGATGATTCGCGGAATGAGCTGTGCTTAGAGAAAGGGCCACAAGGCGAGGAGAGATTGCGTGCCCCTATCTAGGTAGCGTCTCATTCGCTGCGTCGTTTCTCGCTCCTCGGCGATCACCGACCATCCATGTAGATTCTTTTTCGTAGTAGGGAGATGGAGCAAGGGCAACATCCTAAGCTTCAACATCGAAAATTTCGGAAACGATTAGCCTGTAGAGAACGACAAAGAAAAAAAGAGACAGAGGGAGGAAGAGAGAGAGAGAGAGAGAGAGAGAGAGAGAGA